>VOFE01000232.1_pt1 | contig 60000 bp, 116 predicted proteins | sample 5384071 | NCBI WGS metagenome assembly VOFE01 (sample SAMN12384724, study PRJNA508395) | human gut metagenome | isolation source: healthy gut D | host: Homo sapiens
TGAGCTCCTTACCCGAAGCGCCCTTGGACAATGCCCGGATCAGCGCGTTTTTGACGCACTTCTCGCACTCCTGGGACCAGATAGCCATCGTCTCCGCCGGTGATGCCGTGCATCTCGACCTGAACATTGCCGGCAACGGCAACTAACGCGACCGAGCGCCGCCGCGATGGCAGCGAAGCCTGAGCGGAAAGCGCCGATGCGCTCTTCGAGCACCCTGCTCGGAAGTATCGCCGACCGACAGGCCGTCGACCAAAACGATGCCGGACTGAACGAACTCGCCATGTGACGCCCTTCGTGGACAGCTCAGACTCTCACCGTTTTCGCAGATGAACACGTTTTCAGCAGGAACGCCAACGGCTTCAGCCAAACGTGCGTGAGCGCGAAGATGGTGGCCTCGCCGTGCACCGGCATGAACGCCTTGGGCTGTACGATGGTCAGCATGATCTTCAGTTCCTCTGCCGATGCATGACCGGACACATGCACGCGGGCGCGAGACTTTCGTACACATCGGCGCCGATCTTGGCCAACGAGTTGACCACCTTCGTGACGGCCTTCTCGTTGCCGGGCACCGGCGTGGCCGAATGATGACGGTGTCTCCAGCTTCCATATCGATGGTCTTATCTTTCGCCTGCTGCGATACGGGCCAATGCAGACAGCGGCTCGCCTTGGCTGCCCGTGCACATGATGACCACCTGCTCGGGCGGGATGCCCTTGAGGTCGTACGCATCGATGATGTCCTGGTCGGAGATCTTCAAATACCCCCAGCTTGCGTGCGATATCGGTATTCTGCACCATGGAGCGGCCGGTGACGACCACCTTGCGCCCGTTTGCCACGGCGGCATCGCAGATCTGCTGCAGGCGATGGATATGGCTGGCGAACGACGCGATGATGACGCGGCCCTTGCCTGCGCGATGATGCGCTGAAGCTCGCCTTTGCCGACTTCCGCCTCGCTGGGCGTGAAGTTGGGGTTGAGTGGCGTTCGTGGAATCCGACATCATCAAGTCAACGCCCTCTTCGGCGAAGCGTGCAAAGAGCGCCGAAATCGGTATGCACGCCATCAATGGGGGTTTGATCAAGCGAAGTCGCCCGTGTGCAGCACGTTTCCGGCCGGGCTCTGGAAGAACACGCCCACGGCGCCCGGGATGGAATGGTTCACGGCGAAGAACTCGGCCGTGAAGCAGCCCAGCTTGATCTGGTCGCCCGGTTTGATTTCCACAAGCTTGGCGTTTTTGATTCGGTGCTCCTTGAACTTTCCTTCGATCAGGCCCAAGGTCATCTTCGTACCGTAAATGGGCACCTGACGATCCAGGTCCTTGATCAGATAGGGCAAGGAACCCGTATGGTCCTCATGGCCGTGCGTGATCACGATGCCGCGCAGCTTGTCGGCGTTCTCCAGCACGTAGGTGTAGTCGGGCAGGATGAGATCGACGCCCGGATGGTTGTCGTCGGGAAACATCAGGCCGGCGTCGTCGAGGATCATGTCGCCCTTGCACTCGAACACGGTCATGTTCTTACCGATGGCGTCAAGGCCGCCGAGCGGGATGATCTTCCGCGTGGCTCCGCGGTCTTTTTCGAGGAGTCGAAGGAGCGCTTACGAGCGCGGACGCTTACGGCCCTGATCGGCGTTGCCCTCTTTCGTGAGCTTAGGGCGCTCAGGTCAAGCTTGACGTGCTTGACCGTCTGCGTACTTTTGCCGCTGTTCTCAGGGCGCACACCACCGTTGCGCTTCGAGCGCTGTTCGTTTTGATCCATGTATTGATTTCCTTACTGCCAACATACAGCAGGGCCGCATGGATTGAAGCGGCCCTGCTGCGTATCCTGGCTACAGGACGCCAACCTCGCGCATAGTGCGCTCAAAGCTCGGCGGACTGCTCGGCAGTGGCATTGACCAGAGGTAGGCGAACTCCGCCTACCGGGAAGCCGGCCAATTTCAGTGCTTCTTTTACCAGGATGGGGTTCGCTGTCTTGAACAGCCCTTCCATGAGGGGCATGAGACGTTCGTTGGCGGCAGCGGCTTCTTCCCACTTGCCGGCCGCGCATAACTCCACGATCTCCTTCATTCGAGCAGGAGCAACGTTTCCGATGGTGGAGATGACGCCCCGCCACCCAGTTTCATAATGTCATAGGTTGCCGAATCGTCGCCGGGTATACGCAGAAGCCCTCAGGCGCGCCTTCCACAATGGCTTTCACCTGTTCAAAGCTTCCGGAAGCCTCCTTGATGGCAACCACGTTATCCAGATCATGCGCGAGACGCAGCGAGGTTTCCGCGGTCATGTTCACCGCGCAACGCCCCGGGATGTTGTACAGGATGGTCGGCAGTTCCACCGAACGCGCGATGGTGCTGAAATGCTGATACAAACCCTCTTGCGGAGGCTTGTTGTAGTACGGCACCACGCACATGAAGCCGTCGACGCCGAGCTTCGCCACATCGCTTGCGAAGCCGACCGTATCCGCCGTGCAGTTATCGCCGACGTTGGCGATAACCGGGATGCAACCATCGACTGCAGCGACCACGGCTTTGAACAGCTCGATCTTGTCGGATAGAACACAGTGGGAGATTCACCCGTGGTGCCGTTGATGATAAGGGAGTCGGCGCCGCCCTTTACCAAACGGTCAGCAAGCTCCTGAGCACGATCGAGATCGAGATCGAGATTGTCCTTCATGGGCGTGACCATGGCCGGGATCATGCGGCCGAAACGAGGATTTCCCATCGTTGGCACCTTTCTGTACAAGCATGGTTCGACACCATGCACCTGAATCGCATAATGCAACTTCGCCATATTATGCCACGGCACCCCGAGGGGCGCCGTGAAGTCGATAAATTGTCACGCTCAAGAAACAAATGTTGCCGGCAAGGTGGTAATTCCCGCCATAAGCGGCAACGGGCTAGCTTTGCGTACTGCTATTCCATGAAGTTCTCAAGACCGACGATAAGGCCCTGTCGGTCGCCGACGCTTCGGATGCCCAGCAGCACGCCGGGCATATACGAAGTGCGATCCCACGAATCGTGGCGGATGGTAAGGGTCTGGCCCATGGAGCCGAACACCACTTCCTGGCTTGCCACATAGCCCATGGAGCGGATCGAGTGCACGGGCACGCCTTCCACCAACGCGCCGCGGGCTCCCTCGCAACCTGCGATCTCGGTCTCCTTGCCAGGCGCGGCGCTTTGACGGCCATCGCGGGCCTCGGAGATGATCTGCGCCGTGCGCACGGCGGTTCCGGAGGGGCATCCTTCTTGTTGCAGTGGTGAAACTCGATGACCTCGGCCTCCGGGAAGTACGGCGCGGCGGCTTGGCGAACTCCATCATGAGCACCGCGCCCGTCGTGAAGTTCGGAGCGTAGAAAAGGCACGTTCCCTCAGGGGCGAGGGCGGCAAGCTGCTCGAGCGTGTCGTTGGCAAGACCCGTGGTGCCCACCACGCAATCGATGCCCGCCGCAAGGGCGACGCGCAGGTTGCCCTCGACGACGGAAGGCTGCGTGAAATCGACGAGCACATCGAAGCCGCCGGCATGCACGGCTTGTTCGACGGTTTCATACACTGCGAACACCTTCGAAGAGCCATGCGGGTCGATTCCGCAGGTCACCTGCATGTCATCGGCCGCGGTCACGGCATCGACCACGGCTGAACCCATACGTCCGGCAAAACCGGAAACGGCAACGTTGATCATGTTGGAGCTCCTTCTTAGAAAAGATGGCGGCCTGAGGCGGCCGCCATCGCTAGCTATCTTATATAAAGCTTATTCGGACTCGTGACGGCGACGAGGGGTGCGGTTGGCACGACCCGGGCGCACGTCGCGCTGGCCGCCTTCACGCTTGCCTCCCTCGTGGCGTTCGTGACGGTCATGACCGCGATGCTCACGCGGAGCGGGGCGCTGCCTTCGGGAGCCTCCGGCTTGTCCAGGCGATCAAGCGAGATCTTGCCCGTCTTGGGGTCGATCTCGAGGACCTGAACCTTGACGGTGTCGCCGAGCTGCAGCACATCCTCGACCGAGCCGACGCGGCCGTTGGCCACGCGAGATGTGGAGCAGGCCGTCCTTGCCCGGCGTGAGCTTCACGAAGGCGCCGAAGTCCTTGATGCCGACGACCTCGCCCTCGAAGACCTCGCCCACCTCGGGCTCTTTCACGATGCCGAGGATCATGGCCTTGGCAGCTTCGCCGGCCGGGCCCTCGATGGCGGCGATATGGATGGTGCCATCCTCCTGGATGTCGATCTGCGCGCCGGTTTCATCCTGAATGCCGCGCACGACCTTTGCCACCGGAGCCGATGACATCGCGGATCTTGTCGACGGGGATATGGATGGTCTCGATGCGCGGAGCGGTGTCGCGCAGCGTTGCGCGCGGCTCAGGCAGCTCGGCGAGCATGGCCTTCAGGATGTGCGCACGGCCTTCGTGGGCCTGCTTGGGCGCACGGCCGAGGATCTCGGTGGACAGGCCCTTGGCCTTGTTGTCCATCTGCAAAGCGGTGATGCCCTTCTCGGTACCGCAGACCTTGAAGTCCATATCGCCGAGGAAGTCCTCGATGCCCTGGATGTCGGAAAGGATGACGATGTCGTCGCCTTCCTTGATAAGACCCATGGCGATGCCGGAAACCGGGGCTTTGATGGGCACGCCTGCATCCATCAGCGCCAACGTGGAACCGCAGGTGGAAGCCATGGAAGACGAGCCATTGGACTCCAGGATCTCGGAAACCACGCGGATGGCGTAGGGGAACTCGTCCTCGGAGGGGATCACCGGAAGCAGGGCACGCTCGGCGAGCGCACCGTGGCCGACTTCGCGGCGCTTCGGAGCCCCCATGCGACCGGTTTCGCCGGTGCAGTAGGGCGGGAAGTTGTACTGGTGCATATAGCGCTTGCCCTCAGCCGGGTCGATGGTGTCAAGACGCTGCCATTCGTTGAGCATGCCGAGCGTGGCGATGGAAAGCGCCTGGGTCTGACCGCGCTGGAACAGGCCGGAGCCATGCACGCGGGGCAGGTAGCCCGGCACGATGTACAGGGGCGGATGTCCTCGGGACGACGGCCGTCGGCGCGCTCGCCCGTCTCGATGACCATCGCGCGCATGGCCTTCTTCTCAAAGCGCCTTCAAAGCGGCGGCAATGTCGGACCCCATGCGGAAAGCTCCTCCTCGTTGAAGGACTCTTCCTTGATGCGGGACTTAAGCTCCTCGACCTTGCCCATGCGCGACAGCTTGTCGGCGTCGCTCAAAGCCTGAGACATTTCATCGAAGAACGGGGGAGATGCGCTCGTCGATGGACGGGTCGGCGACATGGATGGGCCACTCGACCGGGGCGATGTCGCAACGATCGAGGAAGCGCTGCTGAGCCTCGCAGAACTTCGCGATGGCCTGCTGGCCGAAGTCCATGGCGCGGAGCATAAGATCTTCGGAAACCTCGTTGGCGCCGGCCTCGACCATGGAGATGTAGTCGGCGGTACCGGCGATGGTGAGCTCAAGATCGGAGATCTCCTGCTCCTCGTAGGTGGGGTTCACGATGAACTCGTCGGTCTCGGGGTTATGGGCGATGCGCACGCAAGCCGCAGGGCCGTCGAACGGGGCGCTGCCGATCATAAGGGCTGCCTGAAGCGCCGCCGACGCAGATGCAGTCGGGAGCGTTCTTGCCGTCGCACACGAGCGTGGTGGCAACGATGTGCACCTCGCGCTTGAAGCCGTCGACGAAGCCGGGGCGGATGGGGCGGTCGATCATGCGGGCGGTCAGCGTGCCCTTCTCAGACGGACGCGCCTCGCGCTTCAGGTAGCCGCCGGGGATGCGGCCCACGGCGTACATCTTCTCGATGTAGTCCACCGTGAGCGGGCAGAAGTCGTAGTCCTTCTCCTCTTTGGAGATGACGGCCGTGACGAGCACGGTGGTCTCGCCCTGCGTGACCAGGACAGCGCCGGTGGCCTGCTTGGCCAGCTCGCCCTGTTTCGAATCGGTAGGTCTTGCCGTACAGCTCGAAGGACTCGACGATCTTTTCCATGTGGTGTTCTTTTCCTTCTCTATTCCTTGACCGCCGTAGTGCGGGCAAGCTTCTTCGGACAGGGGTACTCACGTTTCCCGCTTGCCGCGAGCAGGCACGCCCTTGCGCACCCGACCGCTATGCAAAAGCCCGCGCAAGGCTGCGCGGGCTTTCGTTGACTAGATGTTGTCGCGGATGCCGAGCTTCTTGATGAGCTCGCGGTACTCCTCGATGTTGCGCTCTTGATGTACTTCAGCATACCGCGGCGCTTACCGATGAGCATCATGAGGCCGCGACGGGTGTGGTTGTCCTTCTTGTGCGTCTTCAGGTGCTCGGTGAGGTTGCGGATGCGCTCCGAGAGGATGGCGACCTGCACGTCCGGGTTGCCGGTGTCATGCTCGTTGGCGCCGAACTCGGCGACCAGCTCTGCGGTGCGCTCTTTCGTGATGCTGAGTTTGCTAGGCATGCTAACTCCACCTTTCCTGCGGGCCTTGCCCGCCTTCCGTAGCTATCGCTGCGCTCTACTTGCTTTCCGCTGGGATCCATGCTGGATGGGGACCAAGCTGAAAGTGGCTGCCGATATGGCAACTTGTCTAGAATACGATGACCGGCCGCTTGCGCAAAGTGCAACGGACCCACCTGCACAGCTTGCGCACATATCACCTGCCTGCGCTTATTGCGCTTGACGGGCCTCGCGCAGCGCGCGGACAAGGTTGGTCGGCACAGCTAGTGGAACGGCGACCGCAGGTGTTGCCCTCGAGCACGGTCGCGACATCGCCGATGTTCTTGCCGTTGACCAGTTTGCCGATGGCCTTGAGGTTGCCGTCGCAGCCGCCGACGAAATCCACGTGCTTTATGGTGTCGCCGTCGAGATCGACGTGAATCTCTCGCGAAAGATACGCCCTTGGTTCGATAGGTATACATATTCGTTTCCTCTCTCTTGGATGGCGACAGTATGCCATGGCGGCGACCCTATGGGGACAAGCACCTAAAACAATCCGCAGGGAGAATTTGGAGCGACTGAAGCGAATGGAGGCTGCACTTGCGCCGACATAGGCGCATCGCGAAGACGCGACTGATCGACCTGGATCAGCGATATCCGAAAGCGCATCCCCAGCGCGCTTGCCCAGGAAAGCGTTTCCGGGGCAAGGCCGGCAACGTCGGAGACGCGGCATGCATCGCACACCACACCGCCCTCGCTGCACGAGAACGCTTTATGGTTCGATGGACCGAGCTCCCCCACTTCGCAGGCCAAAGGCTCGCCGCAAACGCAGCAGCGATCCAGCGAAGGGCGGATGCCCAGGAACGCGAACGCCTTGAGCAACCAGGCTGCGCAAATGGCGGGCCCATGCGCGGAATCAGCCGAGGCAAGCATCGAGGGCCGTTTGCGTGAGCGGAAACAGCTTGGGCCTCGAGACCGGGCTGCGTGATGCGATCGAGCAGCTCGACGATGGGAGCCGCGCAGGAGGCAAAGCTCCATGCTTTCACGCAGCGCGGCATTGCCGGCGACCAAACGCGCTTCCTTGACGATATCGAGGCGAACGCCCTTGGGCCAAGAGCACATCCGCCTGCGAATACAGCTCCAGCCGGGAGCTGAACTGGCTGGTAGGTTTTCGGGCTCCTTTCGCAACTGCCCGAATCTGCGAGCCATCCTGCGCAAGCAGGGACAGGATAAGATCCGACTCCCCCAACTTGGTCTTTCGCAGCACGAGCACGCGGGCGTTGTAGGTGCTTTGCGCCACGGGTTATTTGAACGATACCGACGCGACGTTGTTCGAGGAGTCGAAGGTTATGGTACCCGATACCTGTTTCGAATTCCCGCGACCGATATGGTCTGCCCCAGAACCGATACCGACTTTGAAGCCTTGCCCGATGCGGTGAAGGCAACCGTGTCGTTACCCTGATAGGAGACGCTATCGACCGAGGACACGGTAAACGACGACCCATCTGAGGCAGTCAGCGTGGTCGAGGTAAGATACGAGCGCGCGGCAGCGGTCAGCTCGCTGGCACGGGACTTCGCAAGCGAGATGACGACGACCGTGTCGGAGGGGACCTTCGAGCCTGCAGCGGGCTCGACGCCCATGATGGCCCCTTCGCTTGCGGTTTCGCTATACACATATACCGCCGTAGAAGACAGCCCAGCGTCCTTGATCGCCTGCACGGCCTGGTTATAGCCCATGCCCGAAACGTCGGGCACGGTATAAGCCTGCGCCACCTTGAGCGTGATGCCGGTGGAGGCCTTCGCCTTCTCTCCCCTTCCTCCGGGCTGATGGAAAGGACGGTGCCCTCCGGCTCATCAGAGCGTTCAAGCTGCACATCGACGTTTTCGAACCCGTTGTCCGAAAGGGCCTTCAATGCGCTGTCCTGGCTGGAACCGACCACCTTGGGAACCGTGCGGGAAGTGGACACGTGGATGACGACCTCGGCGCCCTCCTGCTGGCGTGCTCCGGCGCCCGGATCCATGAGCAGGACAAGGCCCTCAGTGGAATCGGAGGGAACGGTTGTGGAACGGACTGTAAAGCCCTTGTTCTGCAACATATATGTAGCGTCGGCCTGCGTCATGCCCGTGACGTCGGGAACGACCTTTCCGCCCCATAGCTCCATCTGATACGTAACGCCTCCGGCTACGCCTGCAGCCAAGACCACCACCAGCGCCACGATGGCGGCGATCTTCGACCCAGGAAGCCGCTTGCTCTTCGATTCCGGCTTCTTGTCGTCTTTCGACTTCGTTTCGGAAACGACGGGCTTGGTTTCCTTTTTCGGCGTGCTTAGGCTGCTCCTTCTCGGGCTGAGCAGCAGCAGGCTGAGTTTGCTTGGAGTTCTCCTGGTTGTGCTGCTGGGACTCGCAAGCCTTGGCCTTCTCGGCTTTTTCTTCTTACGGTCGCGCTTCTTCTTGTTGGGGTCGGGCGCGATGAAATCCTTTTTGCTGCGACAGGTCGGCATCGGTGATGCGCGGCATCTGCATGGTGTCGCCTGAATGCCAGGCGGCCTTAGGAGGCATATCCGGGATATACGAGGAATTCGTCGAAGCCGGACAGGTCAGGCTCCCAGCCCGATTTAATCGCCGGCGAAGCAGGCTTGGGGCCGAGCGTTTGGGTTTCTCGGACTCGAAGGCAAGGTTGCGGATGTCGGGGAAGATCGAGCACGTGCGTGCGCTGATGCGCAACATCATCGGCGTCGCCGTGGCTTCCTTCAAACTGATTCGCCGCGTCCTCTTCGACTTCCTGAGAGCTTTCGGTTACGTCTTGCTGAGGCTGAGAGTCATCTTGCATTGCGATATCGGAGCTGTCGGCATCGTCGGCATCCCCGGCTGCTGTCTCTTCGTTGCTGCATGCCATGTCGCTTGCGTCATCAGCGTCCTCGTCTGACGCTAGCGCGTCGTCGAGCTGCACAACAGCCCCGGAATCGACGTCTTCGCCATCCTGACCGCCATCTGCCGCTTCAGCGTTTTCGGCGTCAGCTTCGTGCATATCGGGAACGGCTTCGTCTTCGGTGAGTTCCTCGTCATCGATTATGTTCAACGCTTGGGCAGGTTCCGCGCCTTCGATCTGCTCGAAGGCGGCACGAGGCAGCTTGGCCCCCGCACTCGTCGCAGAACTTCGCGCCATCGCGATTTTCCGTGTGGCAAGAAGGACAGATCATGCTTGAAACTCCCCTTTGCGCGTGCTTACAGTATGGTTTCCCGTAAATTGTACCGAAAAACAGGATTGAGGTGCCGCTTGGCACCCCAATCGCAAAATATCTTATAAACCTGGAATCAACTTGCTACAAACCCTCGCCGTACCCGAATCGTCGGATTTGCGTGGCGTCACGACGCCAGTTCTTCTTTGACCTTCACCATAAGGTCAAGGTAAACGCGCGTGCCGAGCAGCTGTTCGAGATCCTCCGGGCCTCTCCTGGCCGATGCGCTTGATTGCGCTACCGCCCTTGCCGATGATGATGCCCTTCTGGGAATCACGCTCCACGTAAATGCGGGCCAAGATGCGGTTGAGGTCCTTCTTCTTTTCGTACTCCATATGCTCGATGGTGACGCCGATGGAGTGAGGGATCTCGTCACGGAACGTTCGGAGGATCTTCTCGCGAATGAACTCGGCGACGATGACCTCAATCGGCTGATCGGTTTCCATATCAGCCGGGAACCACGCCGGGCCCTCGGGCAAGAAGCACTGCACCTCCTCCACGAAGGCGTCCACGTTGTAGCCGGATTCGGAGGAAAGCCCAACCATGGCATCCCAGTTCGCCAGCCTCTTGGCAGCCTCGGCCTGTTCGTGCATTTGCTCGGTGGTGACCAAGTCGCCCTTGGAAAGGACACAGATCTTCTTCGCGTGCTTGCAATGCGGGCCGTTAAGCTGGGCTGCCACCCACTCGTCGCCACGGCCCACGGGCTTGCTGGCATCGATGAGCATGGCGATGACGTCAACGTCTTCAAGCGCCTTGAGCGCCGAGGTGTTCAGCTCCTCGCCGAGGGCGTCCTGGGGCTTGTGCAGACCGGGAGTGTCCACAATGATCATCTGCATATCGTCGCGCGTGTAGACCGCGCGGAAACGATGACGGGTGGTCTGGGCCGTGTTCGAGGTGATGGCGATCTTCTTGCCCATGATGGCGTTCAGAAGCGTCGACTTCCCGGCGTTGGGTCGGCCGATCAGTGTGACGAAGCCGGATTTGAAGCCCTCGCCCGAAGGGGGCGCGGCATGTCCGAAGTATGCGTCGAGGTCCATAAGACTCCTAGGTTCAAAAAGGTTGTTTACGATGCAATAAAGGCCAAAATCGGCGGAATGAAAACGATGCAGCCGACCACAAAGGAAGCAAGGGCACCCGCAGCGCAGCACCCGCTGCGCAATCCTTCGCACGTCGAGCCAGTTCATGATACCCAGGACTGGCAAGGTCGACCACCGCCTCGATGGCCGTGTTGACCGTTTCAAGGGCGAACATCATGCCGATGCAGACGATGACGGCAAGCCATGAAGGCGTATCGATACGCAAGCCGAAGCCAAGCGCTATCGCAACCACGGCCATGCATGCGTCGATGCGCAGATTTCGTTCGCTGCGAATCGCTTCGAAAAGCCGGTGATGACCATTTTGGTGTTGAATCCCAGTCGGGTCAGGAACATCTTCATCTGCTGTTCGGTGGTGTTCTGGGCCTCGTCGAGGATCACGAACGCGTCGTTGAGCGTGCGGCCGCGCATGTAGGCGAGCGGCGCCACTTCGATGGTGCCGTCGTCCATGTATCGCTTGAGCTGGTCCGCTCCGAGCATGTCGGACAGCGCGTCGTACAGCGGTCGCAGGTACGGGTCGACCTTTTCGTTGAGCGTGCCCGGCAGGAAGCCGAGGTTCTCCCCTGCTTCGACGGCGGGACGGGTCAGTATGATGCGCCGGACCTGCCTGTCTTGGAAAGCACGTACCGCTTTGGCTACGGCAAGATAGGTTTTGCCGGTGCCTGCCGGTCCGATGGCGAAGGTGATGGTGTGCGATTCGATGGCGTTGACGTAGGCTATCTGTCCGGCGGTTTTCGTGCGCAGCAGATCAAGCGAGCGCTGGATAAACCCCTGATCGGGGGGTTCCACCGCCTTCCACGAATTTGAACAGCTCGGAGAAGAGCGCCATAAGGGATTGCACCTCGACGGAATCGCCTTCGAGCACCACCGAATCGCCACGTACCGTGATACGCGCATCGAACGCCTCTTCGATTATGTGGAGCAGGCAATCGCCGGCTCCCACCACAAGCGCCATGTTCACGGATGGCGGCGCGGTGAGCGTGATATGCGTTGAATCTGTCATGCCAGCAAGTATAGCACGCCCGTTCGTGGTTGCCTCGCGCACGTGAACGGGCGCACAGGTAGCGCACAAGCTAGAGCGTGACGGAAACCAGCTGCCCGATGCGCGCCTTTGGGGAGCCGGCACCTCGAAATAGCTTTCCGTCATCGCCTGGCCGGCCTCTTCAACCAATGCAAGTTCCGTTGATCCGGCACGATCTGACTGTTGCTGGGCGCGAAGGGCGTCGGCAACCTCGCGCAAATGCTTCGCACGCGCCGAACGGACTTCGGGTTCTACCTGGTCGGCGCGTTCAGCGGCAGGCGTTCCTTGACGTTTCGAGTACGGGAACACATGGACCTTCGTGAACCTGCATCGTTTGGCCAACTCCACGGTGTCGTTGAACTCCTGGTCGGTCTCGCCCGGGAACCCGCATATGATATCGGTGGAAAGCGAGGCATGGGCATTGCGGCGTAAAGCCTCTCGACAAGGCCTTCGAAGTACTCGGCGTCGTAGGGACGATGCATTTCGCGCAGTACCTTTCGAGTTGCCCGACTGTAAAGGCAGGTGCAAATGACGGCAGATGCGGCCCTCCGACCGCGCCATCAAGGCGATCAGAGCATCGGAGACATCACGAGGCTCGATACTGGAGATGCGGAACCGGCAAGGGGCTGGCCGACCTCGTGGATATCGGCGGTTTCAGCAAGCAAGCGCACAAGCAACGTGTCAAGGCTGTCGTAGCCGTTTTCGGCTTCTTTCGCGCCAAGAACCCAGGTTGATGCCGGTGAGCACGATCTCCCGAACACCTTCGCGCGCAAGGGCGACGCACTCGGAAACGACCGCCTGAGCAGGGCGGCTGGACGCCCGCCCACGGGCAACGTGCACGATGCAATACGTGCATGCGTTGTTGCATCCGTCCTGCACCTTCACGCCGACGCGCGTTCTAAAGCCCTCGCCCACCGCAAGCGGCACGACCCCGTGGCCGATGGGGCCGACCAGGTGGTCGAGCACGTCATCGACCTGCGCCTTTCCGGCGATATGCACGCGTGCGGGGTCCATGGACGTGAACGCATCGGCATCGATGGCCGCGGCGCAACCAGTGACCACCACATCCGAGCTGAGATTGGCGCGCAAAACCTGTCTTACGGCTTTTCGCGTTTTCTTCTCCGCCTCCCCCGGTGACGGTGCACGTGTTGACGACCACCACATCGGCGGAATCGGGACCCGTTTCCACACCGCCCGCGCGCAAGCAGGCCGGAGGCGAACGAATCGGATTCCACGCGATTCACCTTGCACCCGAGATTGACGATTGCGAAGTTCATGCGCGCTCACCTGCTCCCATGCCACCCATTTCGTACAGCACCAAAGCGGGCGCCACGATACCGGCGGTTTCCGTGCGCAAGATCGAGGACCCGAGCGATACCATGTTCGCGTTTGCGTTGCTTGCAAGGATTGCGTCAACCTCTTCTTGAGTAAGGCCGCCTTCAGGGCCCACCACAACCGCGATTCGCGCAAGATGATCTTCTGATGCGTTGAGAGCAGCCGGACGAAGAGCATTGCGCAGCAGTGCGGTGCCGGGCGCCTCCTCCCAGCACACGACGACGGCGTCGAAGGCTGCAAGCGCCTCTTTCAGCTGAGCAAGCTTCATGGGTTGATGCACATGAGCAAGGTAGGTTTGCCCCGATTGCATGGCAGCGCTTTTCGCGATAGCTTGCCATCGCTCGGTTTTGGACGCCGCTTTCTTTGCATCGACCTTCATAATGCTTCTTGAGGCAGCGAAGGGAATGAACTCGACACGCCCAGCTCGGTGGCGTGACGGATGACTGTTTCCATTTTGTCGCCCTTGGCAAGACCCTGCACCAGGCAAACATGCGCGGCGAACGACTTGCCATGAAGATGGCCCGAGATGGCGACGATAGGCGTAGCGCCATCAAAAGACCTGATCTCGCATTCGAAATAGTCCTGCGCCGCATCCACCACGGCGATATGCTCTCCGGGGTCAAGGCGCAATACCTTGGCATGCTTCGCATCATCGCGCGAAAGCGCCAACGGAACTGTTCCTGGACCTCATCGGCCAAAAACCTGTTCATCGAGGAAAAATTGAGGAAGCGACACGGGAATCCTTATCTGAGGGCAGAGGGCTTATGGAACAAATGCGAGCACTTCCGATTCGGTTGCCCAACACCGCGCAAAGGGGCAGCGCAACGGATGAGCACCGAAAGCACCGCCAGTTGAACTGCCGGACGGTTGAGCAAGACGCGCACCGGAACGAAAACGCTTTGCGCAACCGTTTGATACACGATTGCGCAAAGCGTCGAGCACGAGCTTTCCGGCTCGAACGCCGAGCGGGAAAGCAGATTAGTTGAACTTGTCGCGCAGCTTTTTGCAGCGGCGTGCGAGCCTCGGCCACATCCTCGCCCATTTCGTGGGCGAGCTGTTCGAGCAACTCTCGCTGCTTCTTCGTGACCTTCTTCGGAACCGCCACGGTGACATGGACGTACATATCACCACGTGCTTCGCTGCGGAAACGCGGCATGCCGAAGCCCTTCACGCGCACGATCTGATCGTTTTGCAGGCCTTTAGGGATGCGGACCTTGACCTCTCGTCTTCGAAGATGCCATCAACCTCGATTTCAGAGCCAAGCGTTGCCTGAACGATGGACACGTTGGCACGGCAATGCAAGTCGTCGCCGTCGCGCTCGAAGAACTCGTGCGGCTGGATGCGGCACGTGACGATGAGGTCGCCGGATGCAGCCCCACGCAGACCTGCCTCGCCAAAACCTGCTAAGGCACAGCTGCTGGGAATCGCGGATGCCGACAGGTACCTCTACCGTGACGCGCTGGCGGTCGGGCACTCGGCCTTGGCCGTCGCATTCGGGGCACGGGTTGTCGATGGTTTGACCGGTGCCGTTGCACTTGCTGCAGGTGGTTGCCGTCTGCATATCGCCCAGAAGGTATGCTGCACGGTGACCACACGACCCTTGCCGCCGCATTCGGGGCAAGTGACCTGCTGCCGCCTTCGGCCATGCCCGTACCATCGCAATCGGCGCACGGAGCCAAACGATCGTAGACGATCTCCTTCTTGGCGCCGGTAGCGACCTCTTCGAGGGTCAAACGTAGGCCGACGCCCATATCGCGTCCATCGGTGCGCTGCTGACGGGCACCGCCAGCGCCACCGCCGCCGAAGAAGCTGCTGAAGATATCGCCGAACCCGCCGCCGAACAGATCGTCGAAGTCGACATAGCCACTGCCGCCGCCAGCCGCGCCGGAAACGGTACCGAACCGGTCGTACTGCGCGCGCTTATTCGCGTCGCTGAGCACGTCGTAAGGCCTCGTTCAGCTCTTTGAACTGGTCCTCGGCATCGGGCGCCTTGTTCACGTCCGGGTGCAGTTCACGCGCCTTGCGACGAAACGCCTTCTTGATATCCGCCTCCGTGGCATCACGGGAGACGCCGAGAACTTCGTACAAGTCCTTCGCCATGTTGGCCGTATCCACCTTTCCATTGCCCAGCGGGCTGTCCTGCCGGGTTCCTACAAATCACCGAGCGCGGTGCCCGCGATGCGGACCGCGCGTAATACCTTCGAATAGTCCATGCGCGTAGGGCCGATGACCGCCACCACGCCGGCGGAATCGCCGCGGCCGTAGCGGCTGGCCACAACCGACACCCCGGACAGCTCGGAGGCCTGATTCTCCGAGCCGATGCGCACCGTGGGCCTGCCGCCGGTTTGACATGCCGTGTCGTCAGGATGTGCAGCAACACCGTGTCGTCCTCGAGCACCTGCATGACGGGAAGCACCGCTTCCGATTGGCTGAACTCGGGCTGCGACAAAAGCGAGCTGAACCCAAGGCTGTGGGTGCGAGACCCCTCGCCTTCCCGCAGGCATGAGAGCACCTCGTCGAGCGTCATGCGCACGAGCGGGTCGGCGAACGCCTCCGACATGCCCGGCCCAATCCGTGCTCGATATCGTGCAGCGTGTTGCCGCCGAACACCTCGTTGAGCAGATGCTGCACGCGCGCCAGCTCGTCGGGCGACACCTCCTCGGCGAAGTCCATCTGGCGGTTGAACACCTGGCCGTCCTCGGTGACCACCACGACCAGCGCGTTGGTGGGCGTTAGGGAGATAAGCGAAAGCTGCTTGATGTGCAGGTTCAGCACCGACGGAGCCAGCACGATGGACAGGCAGTCGGTAAGGCGCGTCAGGGCTTCGGAGGTCTGCTCGACCAGGTCATCAAGCTCCGAAGCGCTTTCCTGAGCTTGTCGGCCGCTTCCTGGCAACGTTCGTCCTCTTGCGTCGCCGCCTTCCTGGGAAAGCAGATCATCGACGAAGGCACGGTAGCCTTGATCGGTGGGGATCCTGCCTGCAGAGGTATGCGGCTGGGCGATATAGCCCCCGTCCTCGAGAACCGAAAGCTCGTTGCGCACGGTCGCAGGGCTTACGCCGAGCTGATAACGTTCGGTAAGCGTGCGCGAACCTACCGGCAGAGCGCGCGCGACGTATTTCTCGATGAGCGCTGCAAGCACTTTTGACGCCTATCCGAAAGCACGCTTCCCACCATCCTTTCACCCACTACGGTATAACCAATTCGTAACAGTTAATATTAGCAGCGAGATGGTGGGAGTGCTAAATATTGCACCGAATCGTAAGAAACGGACACCCCTTACGCTAGATCGAACAGAGCGCCGTATAGCTGATTACCGCACAACCACCCGCGCTCGGTCGGCCTCCAACGCCCGTCAACGTGTTCGCACAGCCCCTGCTCGGCGAGCCCGCATGTAGCGTCTCAGGGGTTTTCGGCAGCAGCTGCGCAGCCCGTTGCGCCAGATCGTCGGGAATGCCGCGCGACATGCGCATGCCCAGCATCATGTCCTCGGCAGCCATTTCCCCAGCGTCGAGGTCATCGGTGATCCGACCATCTTGGATGCGCATGCGCCGCTCGGCGTTCTGCGTCATGCTGGCCGCGCTGCGCCCCAGGCCCAGATAAGGAACGCCGATCCAGTACGCGATGTTGTGACGGCACTCGAACCCGGGCTTCGCATAGCTTGCCACTTCGTAGCGCTCATATCCAGCTTGGGAGAGGATGCGCTCCGCCGCCTGCATATGCTCGGCCTCGACATCGTCATCGGGCTCTGCAAGCTGGCCGGACAAGACCATGGCATCGAAGGGCGTATGCGGCTCGATGGTGAGCGGGTACACGCTGACGTGGGAAACCCCGCAATCGATGGCGATCTTAACGCTGTCCTCGAATGACTCGATGCTTTGACCGGGAATGCCGCACATGAGGTCGACGCTGACGTTCTCGAACCGTTCCCGCGCACATGCGATGGCCCGCTTCGCCTTTGCGCATCGTGAGCGCGCCCCAAGATGCCGAGCACGTGGTCATCGAAGCTTTGCACGCCGATAGAGCCTGTTCGCCAAGCGCCCAGATGTCGCGCACCATGGAAGAGGTCAAGCTTTCGGGATTCGCCTCCATGGTGCATTCCACATCGGGCTCAAGCGCATGGAAAGCCCTAGGGTGTAAAGCAACATGGACAGCCGCGGCATGCCCACATGAGACGGGGTGCCGCCGCCGAGATACACCGTCGAGATGCCGCCGAGTTCCCCTTCTTTGGACTGGCGGCGGATCTGCAGACATAGATCTTCCACGTATTCGTCGATTTGCGGGCTTTCGGCGGGCACGGCGGCGGTTGCGAAGTCGCAATAGCTGCAACGTTTCACGCAAAACGGCAGGTGCAGATACAGCGCGCGATAAGGATCATGCATGGCTTCCCGCAATCTCAAGCAGCTCGTCGAACACGGCGTCGAAATCATCGACGCCCACGCACGCGTTGATCTTCCCGCGCCGCAGCGGCGCGCAGGAAGGCCCGTCATATACCACATGGCGTGCTTGCGCATGCGCACGATATTGCGCCCTTCACGCTGCGCGAAAGAGCCGCGCATGGCGTCGGGCCATGGCGATACGCTGCTCGACGGTGGGCGCGCAAAGGCTCCGGCGGGCCCGCAAGCGCCGCAGCGGCCTGGGAGAATATCCACGGGGTTGCCTTCAGCCGCGCGCGCGATCATAACGGCATCGCAACCGGTTTCGCGCATGATTGCCACGGCATCGGCGCCGCATTTCACGTCGCCGTTGCCGACCACGGGCACGTCCACCGCCTGCTTGACACGCGCAACGACGCCCCAGTCGGCACAACCGCGGTACAGCTGCTCGGCGTAACGGCCATGCACCGCGACCGCGGCGGCCCCGGCATCTTGCATGCGAACCGCGAATTCAGGGGCCGTTTCGCTGCCCATGGCCCAGCCGCGGCGGAACTTCACGGTAACGGGATGCTCCACCGCGCGGCTTACCGCAGCCACGATGGAGGCTGCCAGGTCCGGATCGCGCATAAGCGCTGCCATCGCCTTTCGAGACGATTTTTCGCGCGGGGCAGCCCATGTTGATGTCGATGTAGGCGAGGTTCTCTCCCATGACCTGCTCGATCCAAGCGGCCTGAGAGGCCATGGTGTCGGGCTCGTGGCCGAACAGCTGAACCGCAACTATATCCTCACCTTGCGCCAGGTCGAGCAGATGACGCGTTTTCTCGTTGGCGTAGGACAGGCCCTTGGCGGAAACCATCTCGGTATATGTGAGATCGGCGCCTTGTTCGCGGCACAGCGTGCGGAACGCCATGTCCGAAACGCCCGCCATCGGCGCAAGCAGCAGACGATGGCGGCGGAAGAAATCGTGCATGCGAGCCCCCTACATCGGAGACAGGATGCTCACGCCGGAGACCAGCGTGAAACCGAGCAGCGCGATAAGGGCGATCACCACCACGATGCAGCCCAAACCAGCGGCCTTCGTACCGCCGCGCTGCGCCCGTTCAAGCTCTTCGCGAGCCTTCTTGTCGTCGAACGCATCGTCCAACCAGTTGTATTCGTCGCGCTTAACGCCCATATTCCGCAACAGCCCCTAATCGTCAACCTTCAAAATGGCCATGAACGCCTCTTGCGGCACCTCGACGTTGCCGATGGCCTTCATGCGCTTCTTGCCCTTCTTTTGCTTTTCGAGCAACTTGCGCTTACGACTGATATCGCCGCCGTAGCACTTGGCGAGCACGTCCTTGCGCTTGGCCTTCACCGTCTGGCGCGCGAGCACGCGGCCGCCGATGGCCGCCTGGATGGGCACCTCGAACATCTGGCGCGGGATGATCTCCTTGAGCTTTTCGGTGAGCACGCGGCCGCGATCGTAGGCCTTATCGCGATGCACGATGAAGCTGAGCGCGTCGATGGGCTTGCCCGAAAGCAGGATATCGAGCTTGACCAGGTTCGACGGCAATACCCGTCGAAGTCGTAATCAAGGCTGGCATAGCCTTTGGTGTTGGACTTGAGCTTGTCAAAGTAGTCCATGATGAGCTCCGAGAGCAGGATCTCCCAGAGCATCTCCACCGTGTGCTGCGACAGATAGTTCATGGTGACGAACGTGCCGCGGCGCGCCACGGTGAGGTCCATGACGGCCCCTGACGTAGTCGGGCGGGATGAGGATCTTCGCCTTCAGGTAGGGCTCCTCGATACGCTCGATCTCGCCGGGATCGGGCATCTCCTGCGGGGAATGCAGGCTGATCATCTCGCCGCCCTGGCGGAACACGTGATACTCCACGGAAGGCGCGGTGGCCAGGAGATCCAGGTTGAACTCACGCTCCAACCGCTCCTTGATGACCTCCATGTGCAGAAGGCCTAGAAAGCCCACGCGGAAGCCGAAGCCCAGCGCGTGCGACTTCTCCGGCTCCCAAGCCAGCGCCGGGTCGTTGAGCGACAGCTTCTCGAGCGCCTCTTTCAGCGGCTCGTATTGATCGGAATCGATGGGGAACAAACCGGTATAGACCATGGGCTTGGCCTCGCGATAACCCGGGAGGGGCTCGTCGACGCCGCCTTCGGCCAACGTGAGCGTATCGCCCACCTTCACCTGGGAAAGGTCCTTAAGACCGGTGACCAGGTATCCTACCTCGCCCACACCAAGCTGGGGCAGCGGCTCCTCAGCAGGATGACGCGCCCCACCTCTTCGGCCAGGATGATCTTGCCGGTGGCCATGAGCTTGAGCTTCTGGCCCTTGCGCATGGAGCCGTCCACCACGCGCACGAGCGCCACGACGCCGCGATACGGGTCGAAGTAGCTGTCGAAGATGAGCGCGCGCAAGGGCGCATCCGCGTCGCCCTGCGGCGCGGGGATGTTGTAGACCACGGCCTCGAGCAGGTCATGGACGCCCACGCCGGTTTTACCGCTGGCAAGCACGGCGTCGTCGGCCGGGATGGCAAGGCCGTCCTCGATCTCGGCCTTGACGCGTTCTGGCTCGGCGCTGGGCAGGTCGATCTTGTTGATGAGCGGGATGATCTCAAGGTTGGCGTTCATGGCCATCATGGCGTTCGCCACCGTTTGCGCCTCGACGCCCTGGGTGGCATCGACCACGAGCACGGCGCCCTTCGCATGCAGCCAGGCTGCGGCTGACCTCGTAAGTGAAGTCGACATGACCAGGGGTGTCGATGAGGTTGAACTGGTACGTCTCGCCATCATCGGCGGTATAGTTGACGCGAACGGCCTGGCTTTTTGATGGTGATGCCGCGTTCGCGCTCGATGTCCATGCTGTCAAGCAGCTGGGCCTGCATATCGCGATGCGCCACGGTGCCGGTCATCTCCAAGACACGGTCGGAGAGCGTGGACTTGCCGTGGTCGATATGGGCAATGATGCTGAAATTTCGGATATGGGATGGGTCGGTCATGTCCCCCTCTTGCTTTCTGATGCCGTATGGATGCGACGGTTGCACGGCAAGGCCGGGCAACAGGTTTCCCTGCGCTGCGCACGATGCGGTTTCGACGTGCACCACGATGATTGCATAAGAACGGATTTTACCAGCTGGCGGCCGTCCTTACCGCCATAGCATTACAATTCCACGTCAGCGACCCCGGTGCTCTCCGATGACACCGTGACCAGCTGGGCCTTCACGGAGCCTTGCACCTGCGCGCAGAGCGCCCAGGTGCCTTCGGAGAGCTGCACCTGAGCCGAACCGTCTTCCGCTTTCACCGAAGAAACCTGCTCGGGAACGAACTTGGAGCCGTCTTCTGAGACGAAGATGGGCTTGCAGACCAAAAACCTGCTCGGCGGAGGTTTTCACCGAAACGGTTCCGTTTGACTGAACGGCAGACGCGGGAGCGGCGTCATCGAAGACCTGCTTGCCGCCCGAATGGCAGCTGGAGCAGTCCTGCCCCCTGGTCGATGACCTCATGCTGACCCCGAGCCGCAGCCTGCAAGCCCGAACGCCGCTGCGAGCGCAAAGGCCATACCTGCCGAAACGGCGACCCTTCGAACACCCATGTTGAACCCCCCTCAAGAGGAAATCCGGATAAAGTTGTGCATTGTTCTGCACAACTGCAAATAAACAGGTGCAAAACCGTGCGATATCGGCTATTCTAACTCATTGCGTATCCGGCATATGCGCGCTCCTGCAATATTCGCAGGGCATCCGCAGACAAGGCTGCATGAAGGATCATCGTGGTGCCGGGTGGCCGATTGGCTAGCTGAATGGGAAATCCTGTCCATTCTCGCATATGAATGCTTTCGCGCTTTGCGCTCGAAGCCATATGCCAATCCGTCACCTGTGCATCTCACCCTCCTTCGCAGCTGCGCCGAATGCGCAAAGCAAGCCGAAACCGGCAAATCACGTTAGAGCGAAGGGTTTCACAATGGCAAACATCAAGAGCCAGAAGAAGCGCAACATCACCAACGAAGTCCCGCCAGCGCAACCGCGCCATCAAGTCCGAGCTGAAGACCGCCATCCGCGCTGCACGCGGGCCGTTTGCCGCCGGCGACGCAACCGCTGCTTACGCCAGGGCCTGTACGCTTGCCGTCTGCTCGACAAGGCCGTCTCCAAGGGCGTTATCCACAAGAATCAGGCCGCAAACCGCAAGTCCGGCGTGATGGCGCTCGTCAACACCATCGTCACCGATGAGGTGCGCGCTGCTTACGTGAAGCCCGAGGCCAAAGCAGGAGGCTACCGGCTCCAAGAAGGCCCATTTCGCAAGGCTGAAGGCTGCCGCTTACAAGGCTGCCGCCGAGGGAAGAGCCAAGCGCGTTGCCGAGCAGCAGAAGCTCGAGGCCGCTGCCGCCGAGCGCAAGGCAAAAAGGCCGCTGAGGCCGCCGCTGCCGAGCTGAGGCGGCCGACGGCGAAAAGGCTGCTGAATAGCATCCACCTGCTAGTGAACCAGAACGGCTCCGGATTCCCGGAGCCGTTCTTTATATGAAACAGGCGCCGACCTACGTTGATGCCTTTTACGCAAACGCGCATCCAACGCGATGATCAGGCGAGCTGGGCCCGAATCGGACGCATATCCCACCCGACCAACCAAGCACTCGAGCACGAACCGATGTCGCAAAACGGGCTCGAATCGCACCGCTACCCCCGCTTCGCGGTGACGTTCACCACCCACTCGCGGAATGCCGCATCAGGGTCGGCGCCGCTTTTCATAACTTGCTCGGTATCGCGAGCGGTGATAAGCGCTCGCCGCAACTCCTGCGGGTGTACTTCCCGCGCCCATGCCGCATGGTTTTTCACACGCCAGTCGGGCTGCTTGAGCGCAGCGGCTATCCCCCGCCCTGCCCGCGGGCGGCAAGGCTTGCGCACATGAGAACCGCGGATGCGCGTGACGCACATGGGGAGCAGCGCATGGGGCGATACCGACTTCATGCGCTGCAGGTCAGCAGGCACTTCGCCGTGTCGCGTGCTGCGAACGCGTTCGTGAACTCCAGGGCTTGACCTCGGCAGTACGGCTGACAAGCGATCGCACCTCTTGCTCCCCGACCGCCGCGGTGCCGGAATGGGCAAGGGCAACCTTCTTGATTTCGGCATCAAGATGAACGGTATCCTCGCCCACCAGGTTCACAAGAGCGATGGCGGCACCTTCCGAAAACGTGACCCCGTGGCCAACCGCCATGGAGCGTACCAGTTTAGGCAGGTCGCGGGCCTTCGGCGGGGGCGCAGTCGATCACCGCGGTTTTGCCGTGCTTTGCAACCGCTTTATACAGGCGGGTGTTCTTCGCAAGCTTCTCGGCGACGAGGGCGAGCACGGTGGTCTCGCAAGGCGCATCCAAATAGCTGACGATAGGTTCCGAATCGGCCTTCTTCAGCTTATCGGCCTCGCGAACCTCCACCAAGCGGACGGGCGATGCAAACGGAATGGTATTGCACGCGTTGACCACATCGTCGCCAGTGAATTCAGCCCCTTCGAACACGTCGGAGTTGAACGATAAATCGCCCATGCTTGACACAGACGCGTGCGAAGCCGCTTCATAACGGCATCGCGCTTCAAAGCATCCTCACCGGTGATGAGGTACACGGGAAGCAGGGATTTGTTGTTCTTCGAATCAGTCATAGCCTTATTCTACCGCAGCGTTTCCACGCTGATATGGTCATAGCGAATCTGCATGCCACATCCCGTGCTCGTCGGTGCGCATTACCGCACTTCCCGCACGTTCAAGGGACTCTACCGTTGATGCGGCAGGATGCCCGTAGCAGTTCCTTGCCCCCACCGAGCAGAGGGAAACCTGCGGCGACAGCGCAGCTGCCTGATCTTGCGTCAGCGCGTTTTCGATCCATGATGGCCGACCCTTGCACGTCGACCCCGTCGATCAACCCGGCGGACAGCATCCTGCGAAGACCTCCTCATGCTCGGCATCCCCCACCAGCAAGCTGCGCCATTCACGATTGCCGTCTCCATCGATATCGGCATCCACGGTAAAGCAGAGGCTGTCCCCATTGCCGCCTTCGTCTTGAAACGCAACCGGCCACGCAGGTGAATTCAAAGGCACCGAGCCGAAACTTGTCCCCTTGCGATAAACCCTCGACCCGTTCCTTCCCCACCACCGTTTCCGCATGCTGCCGAAGCTTGGCGCACGATGCACAAGAGCACGCAAGGCCATCACGGGCAAGGAGAACGCGATCGACCTGCACTACGCCATCAAGCGACGCCAGCGATCCCATGTGATCATCGTCCAGGGTGCGTGACAACAAGGGCATCAAGACGGGCGATATGATGCCGCGCCAACGCTTGACGGAGCAAGGCGTCTTGATTGCCTGTGTCCACTAGCACCGGAATGCTTGCCGCTACGGATAAGAATGGCATCGCCTTGCCCGACATCAAGCGCGACGATCTCGCATCCTCCATACGGAATCGGCGCGTTCAGCAGGGCGAACACGACCGCGCAAACGATACCGGTTACCGACAGCAACCGATACGCCGAACGAGAATCCGGCTTTGGCCACCACAGCCATAGCACGCAGGCCAACACGAAACCTGCTAGCAACGCAGCGAAAGCCGGGGCAACGGGGATCTTTCGCGTAGGGGAATCGATGCGCATGCCTGGACCACCTTCAATAGCAACGACGCGCTTCCGCATGCAATGGAAGCGACGACGCCAGGCACCGGAACCATCGCACATACGACCGCCCCTATGATGCCGGCTGCGCATACCGGGCCGAACAGCGGCGCGATGGCGATGTTGGCAACCGGAGCCGCTAAAGGAAGCTGGCTGAACAAGGCCGCCGAAACGGCGTCGCAAGCACCGACGAGGCGAACGTCAACGCCAACGCCTCGCGGACAAAAGCTGGCAACCATCCCAAGCAAGCCTTCAACCACGAGTTAGCCAAACCGCCGAACACGACGATCCCAAGCGTGGCTAAAACCGACAGCGCAAACGAGGACGATAACGCCGCCTGGGCATCAAGGGCGATCATAACGGCGATGCAGCACCCAAGCGCGGATAACGAGGAGGCCCGGCGTCGAGCCGTCCACGACGTCATTCCGGCTAATGTCATAAGCGTAGCTCGAATGGCGGAAGCCGGCATAGCGGTAAGCGCCAGGTATGCCGCGAGCAACATGATTTGAGCAGCTACCGAAATCGGCTTGGGAACGCGCAACGCGCCAAGTATCGAGGCCATGAGCGCTGCTACGATGGAGAGATGCGCACCGGAGACCGCAACCACATGCGCAAGCCCGCTTACCTGGAATTGCCGGTATACCGATTCCGGCAAATCGGCCCTCCATCCGCAGGCGATAGCTGCAGCAAGGCCCATATCGCCATGTAACGGCTCCGTAAGCGCCTGCACGGCGCGCTCCCGGAACGATAGGAGCGAAGCACCTGGACCCCGAAGCTCAACACGCTCGCAAGTTCTCAACTTGACGTTTGCGACGATGCCGCGCTGCCAACCCCACGGTGCGCGATCTTCCGAAAAGCTCCGATACCGTGCCGTAGCCGATAAACCGCTGGCCATACATAGGCAGGTCAGAGTCGCGAGGAAAAGCGATTTTCGCCGTAAACGATCGGTCAGACCCCTCCGACTGCACTCGAGCTGTGCAGGAAACGCCGAATTCGCCTTGCATACCATCCGACAACGCGGTGATGCGCAGCAGGCCCTGCGACCCGATAACCACCTGTTGAGCATGATGAAGTCGCGCCCCTTGCGCGAAGCCTAAAACACCGCCGCACAACAAGCCCACCACAAGCACCAACGCAAGAAGGTGCGTTCGACGGCGCCAAAGCAGGCAGAGGCAGCATATGCACACGACAAGCTCACCCGCACATAACGCAGCACACACGACAACCGAAAGCGAACGCCCAAACAGCAAAGCGGCAACGCAGCCCGCCCAAACGCCTAACGCAAATGCCAGCACAGGAGGAATCGCAGGGCGCGGGGAACGAGACCTCGTCCTCAACGGCCCGGCCGTCGGGAACGAATGAATCCCGAAGCAACTCGCTTTGCGCGGCGCTTACCCGACGCAAATCGAATCCGCCAACGATGCGAACTTCTTGTCTCCGATCCCGGATACCCGCTTAAGGTCCTCAACGGTTTTAAACGGGCCGTTGGCTTGCCGATCCGCAATGATGCGCTGCGCTAATGCTGGGCCCACTCCGTTGAGCTGCTGCAGCTGATCGACCGTTGCCGTGTTGATGTCGACCTTCCCATGTGCGACAGCACCACCCGATGACACCGCAGACGCACCGGAATCCGCCGGAACAGGCGTCCCGGAGTCAGTAGCTTGTTGCATACTGGGAACGATGATCTGTTCCCCATCCTGTACCTGACGGGCAAGGTTGAGCGCATCGATGGCAGCGTCTCGGCAAAACCGCCTGCCGCATCGATGGCCTGCTGCACCCGTGCATCGCCGGCAAGCTCATAAAGCCCGGGATCAGCAACCGACCCTCCAACATGCACAAGCAGAGAAGCGTTCTTGCTTTGCACAGGATCCGCCTGCCCCGATTCGCCATCCGAAGCGTCGGCCTTCTCCACGGTGAAGGCGGAATCCGGCGCGACAACCGAAGCCAGGCCCACACCGCCTGCAACCAAAACGCAAATCGCAACAGCCGTGATGCCGATCACAACGGGAAGGCGTGCCCCGCCCATATGCAGCTTGGCGCGAACCGAATCGGCGTACCGGACGAAATCCATAAGAGCCCCTTTCCTTGATTTCGGAAAGCATAGCTCCGTCATCTTGCAGAACCCTTGTCGAAAAGGACGGTACTAGTCGCATAAACCTTGCAGGATGAGTAGAAAGCAATCTGGAACGCGCGTCTTCCAAACACCACGAAATGTCGTTGAAAGCTCGAGAGCATCTCGAAGCGTCGTCAAGAAACCTTTCCTTGCGTCAAAAGCCAACGGCAAACGAGTTCGAATGACTTGTCGACTCTCGCAAATCGGCTCCACTCGACACGCACCTTTCATCGCATTCGATGACTGCACAACATGCGGAGCCTTGCTTGCGTATGGCCGAACACGCAAGAAGGCCGCGCAAAAGCGCGACCTTCTCATTCGAATCTCATGTTGCGCCCGAGATGAGGGCTCCAACCCAGCGCGATATTCGCCGGAAACGCTATCCCTTGCGCGGCTTTTTCTTCTTATAGCCCGGGCACTTGTAGTCGTGCGGCTCCGCGGTGTCGGCGACTCGGACACCCATTGATCGACAGGAAGCGCCGATTCGGCCTCGAGCACATCCTCGAGCTGCGCATGCGTCTCAGGATTGCGCGGCATGAACAACGTGCAGCAATCGGGGGCATCCTGAGACGAGATCTCGAAGGTGCCGACCTGCTGGGGCCATATCGATGATCTCAAGCTTGTCGGTGCCGATGAGGGGACGGAACACCGGCATATCCACGGCCGCATCGGTGCAGCGGATGTTATCCAGGGTTTGCGAGGCCACCTGGCCGAGCGATTCACCGGTTACGAGGGCCTTCGCCCCTTCCCGGCGGGCAATCTCCTGCGCAACCTTGAACATAAGGCGGCGATACATGATGACGCGCAGCTGAGGGGGCACCGTCAGCGAGATCTCGCGCTGGTAATCGCCGAACGGTACGACATACACGCGGCCGATGCACCCGGTCCTCTCAAGCACATGCGCGATGTCGTCGACCAGATACTCGCTGGTGTCGCTGGTTTGCGGGCGGCCGGAGAAATGCACGCCGATGCAAACGGCGCCACGGCGCGCCATGCGCCACGTGGCAACCGGCGAGTCGATGCCGCTGGACAGAAGGCAGGCCACCTTGCCCGAGCTTCCAACCGGAAGGCCGCCGACGCCGCGCACGCTGCGCGCGTACACGTAAGCGGCATTCTGCACCACTTCGACGCCTACCACCACATCGGGTTCTTCATCTGAACCTGTTTTTCGGGATGCGCCTCGCACAGCGCGGCGCCGATGATGCGGTTCATATCCATGGAACCGACCTCGAAATCGGTATGGTTGCGACGAGCCTGCACCTTGAAGCTGGTGAAGTCGTCGACATCGGCCATGGCCGCCAGCGCAGCTTTTTGCTCCATTTGCGCCAGATCGCGTTCGCACTTGTAGCCGGAGGATACGCGGGCAACGCCGGGCACCTTTGCGGATGAAGTCGGCGCAGTGCTTCTCGGTCTTCCAATCGGTGCCCTCGCGCAAAAACACGCACAGGCGACCGGAGATTCGATGGATGGTGACCACGTCGAAATCGGAAAGCAACGCCTCAAGGTTTTTGAGCAGGCGCATCTCGAACGTGGAGCGATTGTGCCCCCTTCAGCCCGATTTCGTGGTAATGGACCAGGCAAATGCGCTGGAATTCGGTCATAGAACAGCCCTTCGAACAATTCGTTAAGCGGGTAAACGGAACAAACCCCTGTCGTCCTGCAAGCCCTAACCTCATTCACAACGCAAGCAACGCAGCAAATGCTCAGCATAGGCAGGCGCAGGACGCCAGAGGGTTCACACGTCAAACGAAAACTGCTTGGCGTAGAAAAGGTTTAGTGGTTTTCGGCGTCGATGGTTTCCGGATCGTAGGAAACGTCGCCGCGGGCGATTTCGGAGAAGGCCATGGAAAGCGGCTTCTTGTCTGCGGCTTTGGCGATTTCAACGGCCGTCTGCAGCTGGATGGCGCGATCGCGCTGGCCGCGCATCATGTCGTTGATGTCGTGCGCACGCTTCGAAGCGAGGGCGCACAGCAGGAAGCGGTCGTTGTCGGTTGCGTCCAGAAGGTCGGTGATCCTGGGTTCGATGATGCTCATAGGGTAGTTAACCTCGCGTTTTCTCGGCTTGTTCGTTCACGTATGAGACGAGCTGCGAAACAGCTTCGTCAAGATTATCGTTCACAAGCTGTATATCATACTCCATTTTACGGGAAAGTTTCCACCCTAGCAGCCGCAAGACGCTGCTGGATGACTTCCTCGGTTTCGGTGTCGCGACCACGAAGGCGCTGCTCGAGCACCTCCATGGAAGGCGGCTCGATGAAGATCAGGTGCGCCTCGGGCACCTTCTCCCTGATCTGGAACGCCCCCTGCACATCGATCTCAAGGATGACCTGCTGGCCGGCCGCCATGTGCTCCTGGACGCTTGCCTTGGGCGTGCCGTAATGGTTGGATCCGTACACCGCCCATTCCGAGCAGGCCATCGGAATCGATGAGCTGCTGGAACTGCTCCCTTGGTTTTGAACTGATAATGAACGCCGTCGACCTCGCCTGCACGGGGGGCTGCGCGTGGTTGCCGGAAACCGAGACCCACGCATCGGGAACCGCCTGCACAAGTCGGGCCACCAGCGTGCCTTTGCCAGCACCTGATGGCCCGGAGATGACGAACAGATTGCCGCGACGCACTGCCCAGCCCAGACGCTCGAGGAGCGCGACCTGCTGACGCTCGCCGATACCGCGCAGGCGGCGGCTCTCGGCGATCTGCAGCTCCTTCATGACCTTCTCGGCCTTTGCCTTGCCGTAGCCGGGAAGGGTTTCAATGAGCGTGGAGACCTTCATGCGGCCGATGACCGGGTCGTCTTTCATGTCGACCACCTGTGCAAGCGTGAGCTTGCCGGCCTTGAGATCATCGCGGACCTGCGCGCGCGCTTGATGCGAGCAGCCTTTGCCTTTTCAAGGGCCGCCTGACGATCTTCAGGGCTGAGTTGGGGAATAGCCATCAGTAATCTCCTTCGTGTAAATCAAGCGTTGTCGTGATACTAGCACGTCAACTGACATCGACAACAACCAGTTACCCAAATCACAAAAAAGTTTTCGCAGAAAAATGGCTCTGCACCTGGGATTCTTCCGAATCCAACGCAAAGACGCCCTTATTCAGCGACAACACATTATGCACGAACGATGCCAGCTATGCCACGAACGCGCGAAATTCCCACTAGTCCGGCTCGGCCACGGTGGCGTCGAAGGCGGCAGCCGGATCGACGGCCTGCGTGATGGGGCGGCCGATGACGATGTGCGATGCGCCGTTTTCGAAGGCCTGCTTGGGCGTGGCGACACGGGACTGATCGCCCAGGGCGCTGCCGGCGGGACGCACGCCCGGCGTGACGATATAGCCCTCTGGGCCGAGCACCTCGCGAAGCATGGCGGCCTCCTGGGGGATGCCACAACGCCGGAGATGCCGGAGCGCTTGGCCTGCTCTGGCGAAAGACGTTGACCTGCTCGGACATGGGACGGGTGACGCCGGTGTCGGCCAGGGCCGCCTGGCTCATGGAAGTGAGCACGGTGATGCCCAAGGTGATGGGCACGTCGAAGCCGTATTCGGCCGCGGCGCGCTCGGCGCCCTTTGCGCCGCGCTCATCATGGCAACGCCGCCGATGGTGTGCATCGTCATCATATCCGCGCCGCTAGCGGCAGCCGAATACGCCGCACCCTCGACCTGGTGCGGGATATCGTGGAACTTAAGGTCCAAAACACCTTGAAAGCCGCGCTCTTTCAGCGCATACACCACCGCAGGGCCGTTGGCGTAGAACAGCGTCATGCCGATCTTCATCCACGTGGCCTTGCCCTGCAGCTTGTCGGCCAGCTCGAAAGCCTCCTCGATGTCGCAGTCCAGGGCGACGATGACGCGGTCGCGCTCGGGGATATCGGAAAACGTGGTTAGCATTGCAACGCTCCAATCAGTTCGTTGACGTCTTTGACGCCATGACGCCTCGCAATACTCGGCGATGCCGTCGATGACGTCGATGGTGGCGGTGGGATTGACGAAGTTCGCCGTGCCCACGGCCACCGCGGTGGCGCCGGCCAGCATGAACTCCACAGCATCGATGCCGTTGGAGATGCCGCCCATACCCAAAAGCGGCACCTTCACTGCATTGTGGCACTGCCACACGCAGCGCAGGGCCACGGGCTTGATGGCGGGACCGGAGAAGCCGGCGAAGGGACGCGACGTGAGCGTGCAGCGGCGATCGGCGTCGATGGCCATGCCCATGAGCGTGTTGATGAGCGAGATGCCGTCGGCTCCGGCGGACTCGGCGGCGCGGGCGATCTCGGTGATATCGGTGACGTTCGGCGTGAGCTTCACGATGAGCGGGCGGGCAGTGGCCTCGCGGCACATGCCCACCACCTTCTCGACGGACTCCACGTGCGTGCCGATGGTCATGCCGCCGGCATCGACGTTCGGGCACGAGATGTTCACCTCGTACGCGTCGACGGGTGCGTCTTCAAGCGCCTCGATGACCTGCACGTACTCGTCGAAGCTATGACCGGAAACGTTGACGATGGCAGTTGCGCCGACCTCGGCAAGCCACGGCAGCTCGCAGGCCTTCAGATGCTCGACGCCGGGGTTTTGCAGGCCGATGGAGTTGAGCATGCCCGAAGGAACCTCTGCGATGCGCGGGGAGGCATTGCCCTCCCAGCCATTGAGCGAGACGCCCTTGGTGGTGACGGCGCCCAGGGCTGACACATCTACGAAGTCGGGTACTCGCGGCCCGCGGCGAAAGTGCCGGATGCCGTGGTCACAGGGTTTTTCATGGAAAGCCCGCCGAGGTTGACGGCCATGTTGACGTTGGTGGGGGCCGCGGTTGCGGGAAGCATGGGGGTTGCAGTCATTTACCACACCACCTTTTCAGCATCGAACACCGGGCCGTCGACGCACGAGCGCTTCTTGCCGTCGACCGTATCGACCACGCACGACAGGCACGCGCCACGCCGCAGGCCATGCGCTTTCCAGGGAGATCTGGCACGGCACGCCGGCATCGGCCGCCTGACCTGCCACGATCTTCATAAGGGGCTCGGGGCCGCAGCATGCCACGTACTGATACGGCTTGCCATCGACGCCGGCGGCAAGGGCATCTTCGACCAAAGAGGTGCAGAAGCCTTCGCGACCGAGCGTGCCATCATCGGTCGCCACGCGGACGTCGCGCGACAGGAGCTGCTCGTAGCGCTTCAGGCACACGAGCGCATCAGCGGTCTGCGCGCCGAGCACCACGTCCACGTGCACGCCCGAACCGACGAGCTCTTGGCACAGCATGAACAGCGGGGCCGCACCCACGCCGCCGCCCACGAGCAGCGCGCGCTGCGTGCCGGCGTGCGCCTGCCAACGACGGCCAACAGGCCCGATAAGCTCGGCGGACTCGATTTCGTTGGCCACATCGGGGGCAAGTGCGGCAAGATGGTTCGTGCCGAAGCCCACCGTTTGATACAGGACATCGAGCGTGCCGCCGGCCGCATCGGCCGCATACACCGAGAACGGGCGACGCAGCACGTGGCCCTCCATTCCGGGGATCTTCATATGCACGAACTGACCGGGTTCGATCGCGGCCGCGATGGCCGGCGAGGAAAGCGTCATGAGATACAGATTCGGGCCGACGCATTCGTTCTCGAGAATGCGAACCCGCTCGTTCACAAGCGCCACAGGGCTCCTTCCGTCACGGTGGCCGCGATGCGGCCTTGCTACGTTGGGAGCGATTGTACCATTGCAGCAGCTGGCAGGGGCACATGCCGACAAGTCGAACGCAAACGCACCACGAGCGGGCCCGAAGCGCCCGACCGCGAAAGCAAAGAAGCTGCAGGCTCGAAACGACGGTGAAGCGGCGGCGCCCCGCAATGCATGCAGGGCGCCGCCGCGCGAGGCCGCCTCCCGACACCACTTCCCGCCGGATAGCGCGGCGGGATCCGTGCGCCTTACTGCGCCGGACCTCCCTCTAGCGGCAAAGGATGCTGCGGAAGATCCTGCAGCGCGATCGCAGACAGGCCGTTGGCGCGCATGGCCTCCAAGCCGGCCGCCATGGCCTGGGCGCCCGCAAGCGTGGTGATCTGCGTGACGCCATGCTTGACCGCCTCGGTTCGCAGCTCGTAGCCATCGTCACGGGTGGCATGCCCGAACGGCGTGTTGATCATGAGCGCGATCTCGCCGGCGATCAGCATGTCGAGCACGTTGGGCGCCCCTTCGCTGATCTTCTTGACCGGCGTACAGTCTACACCGGCAGCCCGCAGCGCACGCGAGGTGCCCTCGGTTGCCACGATACGTAAGCCAAGGCGCACGAAATCGCGCGCGATAGGCACGATGCCGCGCTTGTCGCGATCGCACACGCTCACGAACACCGTCCCCCTTCGGGAGCTTGTAGCTGATGGCAAGCTGCGTCTTGTCGAACGCGCAGGGAAGTTCTCCGCGACGCCCATGACCTCGCCGGTCGACTTCATCTCGGGTCCGAGGATGGTATCCGCACCCGGGAACCGGCCGAAGGGCATGACCGCCTCCCTTGACGCTGAAATGGTCAAGGCGACGCTCGTCGCTGAGCAAGTGCAGATCGGCGATGCTCTCCCCCGCCATAATGCGGGCTGCGGCCTTGGCCAAGGGAACCCCGGTTGCCTTCGAGGCGAACGGCACGGTGCGGCTGGCGCGCGGATTGGCCTCGATCATGTAGATGACCTGGTCCTTGATGGCGAATGGATGTTGAGCAGGCCCACCACGCCCAAACGGAGCGCCAGGCGACGCGCGATGGAACGCAACTGCGCCTGAATGGCGTCCGAGAGCGAGAACGGCGGCGTGCAGCACGCCGAGTCGCCGGAATGGACGCCCGCCCGCTCGATGTGCTCCATGATCGCGCCAACATAGGTTTCGTTTGCCATCGCACAAAGCGTCAAGGTCAATCGACCGCTCCCCTCGAGGAAGCGGTCGAGATACACCGGATGATCCGGGCGTGATCTTGGCCGCCTCGGCCATATAGTACTTTCAACTGGGCATCGTTGTAAACGATGCCCATGCGCCGCCGAGCACATAGCTCGGACGAACGAGCAGCGGGAATCCGATGTCAGCAGCCACCTTTCGCGCCTGATCGATAGTGGTCGCCTGCCCAGCTGCCGGATATGCGATGTCCAGCTCATCGCACACAGCGCGGAACCGGTCGCGGTCCTCGGCAAAGTCGATGGCATCGGGCTTGGTGCCCATGATGTTGACGCTGGCTTTTTGCAGCGCCGCCGCCAGCTTCAGCGGGGTTTGCCCACCCAACGTGACCACAACCCCCCTCGGGCTGCTCGATGTCGACGATGTCCATGACGTCCTCGTAGGTGAGCGGCTCGAAGAACAGCATGTCGGACGTGTCGTAGTCGGTCGAAACGGTCTCGGGGTTGCAGTTGACCATGATGGTCTCGTACCCGGCGTCGCGAAGCGCGTAGCTCGCATGCACGCAGCAGTAGTCAAATTCGATACCCTGTCCAATGCGGTTGGGTCCCGCACCGAGAATCATGACGCTCTTGCGGCCCGGCGTGGGCATGGCCTCGTTTTCGTCGGCATCATAGGTCTTGTAATGGTACGCCGTCGTGCTTGGGAATTCGGCCGCGCAAGTGTCCACCGTCTTGAACTGGGGCACAATGCCGAGCTGTTGCGGCGAAAGACGCACCTCAAGCGCTCATCAGCCCGGTCAGATGCCCGATCTGCATGTCGGACAGGCCCATGCGCTTGAGCAGCCGGAAGGCCTCGGCGCATCAAGGCGGTCGAGCGATATCCCGCGAAGGTTCTCCTCGACGGTGACGATATCGCGCATGCGGTCGATGAACCATGGGTCGATACCCGTGACCTCATGCAAGCGCTGCATCCACCCGCGGCGCAACGCCTCTGCCATGTAGAAGACACGGTCTTGCGTGGGGCGCCCGACCAGCCTCATCGAAGCCGTCCTGTCCAATATCTCCTTGCATTTGCCGTCGGCGTTCAAGCCGGCGCGCCCGTTCTCCAGCGAACGCATGGCCTTGCCCAGCGCCTCCTCGAACGTGCGCCTGATCGCCATGACCTCGCCCACGGCCTTCATGCGGGTGGTGAGCGTATCATCGGTGCCTTGGAACTTCTCGAAGGCGAAGCGTGGCGCCTTCACGACGCAGTAATCGATGGTCGGCTCGAAGCAGGCGGGCGTGGCCTTCGTGATGTCGTTCACGATCTCGTCGAGCGTGTATCCGACGGCAAGGCGCGCCGCGGCCTTGGCGATGGGGAACCCGGTCGCCTTCGATGCAAGCGCGGAAGAACGGATACGCGGGGGTTCATCTCGATGATGACCATGCGCCCGTCTTCGGGTTCACGGCAAACTGCACGTTCGAGCCACCCGTCTCGACGCCAATCTTCTCCAGAATGGCAAGCTTGCCGCGCGCATGCGCTGGTATTCCACGTCGCTGAGCGTTTGAGCAGGGGCCACGGTGATGGAGTCGCCGGTGTGCACGCCCATGGGGTCGAGATTCTCGATGGAGCACACGATGATGCCGTTGCCGGCGTGGTCACGCATGACCTCCATCTCGTACTCTTTCCAGCCCTCGATGGACTCCTCCACGAGCTCCTCGCCGGCCGGCGAGAGCTCCAGGCCCTGCGACACGATCAGGCGTAGCTCCTCCTCGTTGTGCGCGATGCCGCCGCCGGCGCCGCCGAGGGTGAAGCTCGGGCGCAAAACCACCGGATACCCGAGCTTTTCCGCAATGGCCAGCGCGTCCTCAACGCGATACGCATAATCGCTGCGGCCGTTTCGATGCCGAGCTCCGCCATGCACTCGTTGAAGAGCTTGCGGTCCTCGCCGCGCTCGATGGCGGCCAGGTCGCAGCCGATCATCTCCACGCCGTACTTGTCAAGAATGCCGGATTCGGCCAGCTCAACCGCGGCGTTCAAACCGGTTTGCCCGCCCAAGGTCGGCAGAAGCGCATCCGGATGTTCGCAAGCGATGACCCGCTCGATAAACTCGGCGGTGATGGGCTCGACATAGGTGCGGTCGGCCAAGCCCGGGTCGGTCATGATAGTCGCCGGGTTGGAGTTGACCAGCACCACGCGATAGCCCTCATCCTTGAGCACCTTGCAGGCCTGGGTACCGGAGTAATCGAATTCGCACGCCTGACCGATGATGATGGGACCCGATCCGATGACCAGGATGGTTTCGATATCGTTGCGTTTAGGCATTTAGTTCTCCTTCGCTGCTTCGGGCGCCGAACCGCCATCCCGCCAAACGATCGGCGGCGATGTCGATGTCCAGATAATCCTTGCGTCCCTCCATCAAGCGCGCGAACGCCGTGAACAGATAATGCGCATCGGTCGGGCCCGGCGCGGCCTCGGGATGGTACTGCACGCAGAATGCGGGGACGTCCAGAAACGCCACGCCCTCCACAGTGCCGTCGTTGAGGTTGACGTGGGTCAGCCGAATGCGCCCGAAGCGCTCGTTCCGCACAACGGGAGCGATGCCGGAGCGTACCCAAAAGCGCAGGTCATCGTGATGTTCGGTATACCCGCCCGATAGCTCGGGCACAAAGCTCGCCCATGCTGGGAACAGCACGCCGAACCCATGGTTTTGCGCCGTGATCTCCACGCGGCGCGTGAGAAGGTTCATCACGGGATGATTGCCGCCTCGATGACCGAACTTGAGGCTTCTCGATATCGGCGCCGGCGGCTTTTGCCCATCATCTGATGCCCGAGGCAGATGCCGAACATCGGCACCTTGCCGAGCAGCTTCTCCACCTGGGAATACGTGCCCGAGACCGCATCGGGATCGCCGGGACCGTTGCTTAAGAACACCCCATCGGGATGCTGCGAGCACGTCCTCGGCAGGCGTGTCCCACGGCACGCACGTGACCGAGCATCCGGCGCGCACGAGCCCGTCGAGGATGGAGCGCTTCACACCGCAATCGTAGGCGATAACGTTGAAACGGCCTGCGGGAGGCTCGGTCAAGGCGAACCGCACGCTATCGGGCATCGTGGGAGGTATGCGCATAGGGGCGTTCGCAAGACACCGTGGCGGCCAGGTTTTGCCCACGATGCGTCGTCGCTCACGCGCACTTTCGCCAGCAAGCTATCCACGTCATCGTCGACGGTGGAGATGATCGCGCGCTGGGCGCCATGATCGCGCACGTGACGCACGAGCGCGCGCGTATCCACGCCTTCGATGGCCACCACGCCGTTGCGCACGCAGGTATTCGCCAAGCGCCATATCGCTGCGCCAATTGCTCGGCGTTGCGCACATATCGCGCACCACCAGCCCTCGCAGTGCAGGCTTGCCCGATTGCGCGTCCTCGAGGTTCACGCCATAGTTGCCGATTTGCGGATACGTCAGCGTGATGATCTGGCCTGCATAGCTGGGATCGCTGATAACCTCGAGATACCCCTCAAGCGAGGTGTTGAAGCATATCTCGCCAAAGGCCTCCCCGCAGCACCGCACGCCGTGCCGAAGAACACGGTGCCATCTTCTAAAGCCAAAGCCGCTTTCGCGCCAACCCCTTCGAGGTCCCGCGAAGCAGCTGTTCTGTAATGTCGCTCACATGCAACTCCTTTCGTGATGGCAAGCGGGCGCACCGACTTCACAAGGCCGAATCCCTACGTCGTGGGCCGAACACCATGCAATCAAAGCCGGAAATCGCCTGCCATATTCCTTTTCTGTCTCTCCGTACCGCCCTTAAAGGACTTGAAGGAGTATACATCTGAATAGCTGTTTCACTTTATGTTATGCAGTTTTATTACCTATTGTTAACGCAATATGCATTGGAATCGGCTGCCAATTTTATGCAGGAGCACATAAACCCCTGGTGGAACGCGGATTTCGGCCCGCTTTCCCCATTGAGGGAACCTCCCATGCGTAGTAGGATCTTTCGCTATACGGGGAAATATTCCGGAATCGGGAAGGGGAAACCGATGGGAATCGATGAACAGGCGACAAGCCAACCTCCAGGTGCAATGCGCGGCGCCATCGTGGGAACGGTGGCTTTGGTGACGGTGTTCGCGGCCGCCTCCGCGCCCATACCGCTTTACGCCACGTGGCAGCAACAGCTGGGTCTTTCCGCCTCCGACGTCTCCATGACCATCGTCATGTACCTGTTTGGCGTGCTTTCCGTCTGTTCTTCGCCGGATCGCTGTCGGACGCATCCGGGCGCAGGCCCACGGTGGGCGCCGCGCTTGCCTGCGGCGTTGCCGGCTGCCTGCTGTTCATCGGCCTGTCAAGCGGCCCCATGCTGCAATTCGCCCGTTTCGTGCAGGGCGTTTCCTGCGCGCTGTCCATGAGCGCCACTTCGCGTTCGTGATCGACTGCACCTCGGGCGCCATCGCACGTTGGCATGACCATCGCAAGCACGGGGTACCTGATCGGGCTTACCGTGGGTTCGCTGGGCATCGGGTTTTTCGCCACCGTTTCCACCGCCTACTGGCAGGTGTTCGCTGTGATGGCCGTGATCATGCTTGCCACGATCGCCCTTCCCTTCACGCCCGAAACGGTGCACAAGCGCATCACCTGGAAAAAAGGCCGTTAAACCGATGACGCACGTGCCGGCGCATCTTCCAAGCTGCTCCCCATCGTAGCCGGCGGCTATATCTCCACCTGGTCGGTCGGCTTTTTCTTCCAATCGCTTTCCACGCCGGCATCGGTCGATTATTTCGGAGCCACCGATCCGCTCATCCCTCCTTGGTGCTGGCTTTGGCCATGGCGGCACCGAGCGCGCTCAGCCCTGTTTCGGCGCGCATGGGCACGCGATCCTCTATGATCGTCGGCTACATCATCATGTTCGGTGCGATCGTGGCTCTAGGGGTATGCATGGTTTTGGGGCTTTTGGTCCCCTATCTGGTGCTCGAGGTGGTGTTCGCGGTCGCTACGGGCATGATCCTGTCCTCGAGCCTGCATATGCTCATCAGCGCTTCGACGCCGCAGGAAAACGCCAGCGTGGTGACGTCTCGCCAACTTGACCGGTTACGTGGGGTCGACCGTGGTCTCGACCATCCAGACGGGTCTCACCGCCACATTCGACCTGGCAACCGTGTACGCTTTCATCGCGCTTCTTGCCGCCATCTCGATCGTGCCAGGATGCATATCGATGGCCAAACATCAACGATAACAGATAGCGAACAGCCCATCGCTTCCGGGGCGCAAGCGCCTTGACGCTGCCCCAATGCAACGCGACGAGCCTGCAATGACGAGGAGGGACATGACGGAAATCTGCGACGCATCGAATGCGAAAAACCTGAGAAGCGCCATCATCGCGGCGTGCGCCATGCTGCTGACCTTCGCCGCGGTGGCGGTGCCTGTGCCGTTGTACGCCGAGTACAAGATAGCCCTGGGGCTGACCGATGCCGACATCTCGCTGACCATGGTTTCCTATCTCACCGGCGTGCTCATCGTGCTGATGATGCTCAACGCCATCCCTTCTTCCGCTTGCACAGGAGACGGTCACGCAACGGATCACCATCCGCAAGGCCATCAAACCGCTCGTGCGTATCCCGAAGAACCTTCGTCCGGTATTCCCGCTTGCTGCAGGATGCTATATCGCGGCTTGGGGGCACCGGCGTGTTCTTCCAATCGCTTTCAACCCCTGCCGCTGGCGTACTTCCAATCGACCGACCCGCTGATCCCCGCGCTCATGTTCGCGCTGGCCATGGCCCCCCAGCGCGCTGGGCGGGCCCATGTCCGCCCGCACCACCACGCGATTCACCGTATACGGCGGTACGGCGCTGCTGTGCATCAGCTACGCGATCTTATGGGTTACGCTTACGAAGGGCATGACGGTGCCGTTCCTCATCGCCGACGGCGTGTTCAGCGTTTCCACCGGCATTCTCCTGTCCGCCAGCATGCATATGCTCATCAGCTACAGCGACCCCGCCGACAGCGCCAGCGTGGTGTCGCTCATCAACTTCACCGGCTACGTGGGCTCCACCGTGGTGAGCATCGCCATGAGCACTATCGCCAATAGCTTGCCGCTGAGCACCGTGCTGATGGTCGGTTTCGCCATCTCGATGGTGTTCATGATCCCCGGTTTCGCGACGAAGGCGCTGCGCAAATAACGCTGATATGCGGCAGCGAAGCCTATGGCGCGACAGGGAGCCATGGCCGTGCGACAAAACTACAGGGCCATGCCGTGATCCGAATGGCGTTCGACTCCGACCGCAGGGACACCGGCTTGCGAACGCGTTCGCTCGCCACCGAGAACGCGCGACCGCGGCAAGCTGACCGCCGAGAACGCAAAAGGGATGCCCCGGATTCGATCCGGAGCATCCCTTCGTTGTATACGCTGGTAAAAAGCTGAGCGCTATTCGACGATCCTGCCGTCCTCCATGGTGGCATAGCCGCCGACGTACACGTCGGTTGCGCGACCGGTGAGCTGAGCACCGATGAAGCCGGAGTTCTTCGCCTTGCTGCAGAAATCCGCAGCATCGACGGTCCATGCGGCATCGGGATCGATGACCGTCAGGTCAGCGGTGCTGCCGGCCTCGAGGGCCACGCGCTCCACGCCCAGGATGGCTCGCTGGTTGGCGCCCATGAGCTCGGTCATGCGTTCCCAAGAGATCTTGCCGGTGGCGACCAGGTTGGTGATGACCAGGCCCAGGCTGGTCTCAGGCCGATCATGCCGAAGGGCGCCAGCTCGAACTCGCGGTCCTTCTCCCAGTCGGTGTGGGGCGCATGATCGGTGACGATGGCGTCGATGGTGCCGTCGATCACGCCGGCGATAAAGGGCCTCGGCATCGGCAGCCGTGCGCAGCGGCGGGTTGACCTTGAGGGCCGTGGGTAATCGTCGCCAATGTTATCCTCGGTGAGGAACAGGTGATGCGGGGGTGACCTCGCAGGTGACCGGCAGGCCCTCGGCTTTCGCGGCGCGAACCATGTCAAGACCGCGCGCGGTGGTGATGTGCTGGATGTGCAGCGGGCACCCGGTCAAGCGGCACAGGGCGATGTCACGGGCGATCTGCAGCTCCTCGCCCTCGGCGGGCCAACCCAGAAGGCCCAGGCGCGTAGAGGCGACGCCCTCATTGACCTGGCCATCGCCGACCAGGTCCTCGTCCTGGCAGTGGCTCATGACCACGCGGCCGAACTGGCTGGCGTAATCATGACGCGGCGCATCATGCCGGCGGCCTGGATGCCGCGGCCGTCATCGGTGAACGCGACGGCGCCGTGTGCGGCCATGTCGCCCATCTCGGAGAGCGTCTCGCCCTTCAGGCCCTGCGAACAGGAGCCCGACACGTGCACGCGGCACTTACCGGCCTGGGCGGCGATGGACTTACACACTCGACGGCAACGGCGTTGTCTACGACCGGGTTGGTGTTGGGCATGGCGCAAACAGCCGTGAAGCCGCCATGGGCTGCGGCGCGGTGCCGCTGGCGATGTCTTCCTTCTGCTCGAAGCCCGGGCTCGCGCAGATGCACATGCATATCCACCAGGCCCGGGACGACGATCTTGCCGGCCAGGTCGCGCTCGATGCCCTTCTCCAGGGAAAGGCCCTGGCCGATCTCGACGATCTTGCCGTCGCGGATGAGGATATCGGCGGTTTCGTTCAGACCGACCTGCGGGTCGATCACGTGCGCGTTCTTAAGCATCAATGCCATCGTTGCTACCTCCTAGGAGCAGGTACAGGGCGGCCATGCGGGTCAGGATGCCGGCATAGACCTGGTCAGGATGACCGAACGCTCCGGGTGGTCGGCCGCATAAAGGAATCCAGCTCGACGCCACGGTTGATGGGGCCGGGATGGCACACGATGCAGTCGGGGCGCATGAGCTTGTTGCGCTTCTCGGTAAGGCCGTAGAGCATGTTGTACTCGCGCAGGCTCGGATACGGCGCGCCCTCGAAGCGCTCGCGCTGGATGCGCAGCATGTACACGACGTCGAGCTCGGGGAGCGCCTCGTCGATGTTGTGCGAGATGTGGTCGACGCCGAGCACCTCCGGGGCGTGCGGGCAGCAGCGTGAGCGGGGCGATGGCGGTGACCTCGCAGCCCATGATCTTCAGGGCCGGGATGAGGCTGCCGCACACACGGGAGTGCCCAATGTCGCCGACGACGCCGACCTTCAAGCCGTCGAGACGGCCCTTGGTCTGCCAGATGGTGTACAGGTCGAGCAGGGCCTGGGTGGGATGCTGGTGCTTGCCGTCGCCGGCGTCGATGACCGACACGCCGGACACATCCGCGATCTTGCGGGGCACGCCGGCGTGCTTGTCGCGCACGACGATCATGTCGATCTTGTAGGAGCACAGCGTTTCCACGGTGTCCACCAGGCTCTCGCCCTTGACCGAGGAGGTGGAGCTGCCGCCGAAGTTCAAGCTTGCAGCAGACAGGCGCTTCTCGGCGATCTCGAAGGAGGAGCGCGTGCGGGTCGAGGGCTCGTTGAACATGTTCACGACGGTGACGCCCTTCAGCGTCGGGACCTTCTTGATGCGGCGCTCGTTGACTTCCTTGAAGCGGACCGCCGTTTCCAGAACGGTCATGATGTCGTCGGCGGAGTACTCCGTGATGTCGATCAGATGTCTGTGATTGAAGGCCATGCCCTATTCACCTCCCAGCGGTGCGGCGCCGATATGCGCGCCGTCGGACATTTCAGAATCTCGACCTCGGACTTGCCGTCCACTTCCTCCAGGAACAGGCGCACGTTCTCCTGTGCGGCGGAAGGCACGTTCTTGCCGACGTAATCTGCGCGGATGGGCCGCTCGCGATGGCCGCGGTCGACGAGGACCGCCAGCTCCCCGGCGGCGGGGCGGCCGATGTCCATGAGGGCGTCGAGCGCGCGGCGCGGATGGTGCGGCCGGTGAAGAGCGTCGTCGACGAGGCACGACGTCCTTGCCCGTCCATATCGAAATCGATTTCGGTGGAATGCACTTCGGGGGCGAAGTGAGTGGCGAAGTCGTCACGGTAGAAGCTGATGTCGAGCTTGCCGAGCGGCACCTTCGTGCCCTCGATCTGCTCGATCTTCTCAGCCAGGCGCTTGGCGAGCAGATCGCCGCGCGTGACGATGCCGACGAGCGCGAGGTTATCCGCGCCCTTGTTGGTCTCGAGGATCTGATGCGCGATACGCACCAGAGAGCGCTCGATCTCGTCTGCGTCCATGCAGACGTTCTTGACCGTCCCTGCGTCAGTCATACACACCCTTTCTCTAGTCGAGTGCGTACAGACAGACACGTCTTTCGGGAAAGCCGCCGAGTTTTCGGCCCGCCCGAACCTTGACGCCATGTCGCAAGGCATAAAAACGCCTTTGCGGCTGACAAAGGCTTCATCTCAGATCCGCTCTTGTGAAAGCGAGCGATTCGGGTGTTACCTTGTCGGTCTCTCTGTACCGCATTTAAAGGAACAGTTGGAAGTTTATGCGGACCGGCCCGGTTTGACAACCCCGAATATCGAAAAAAACAACCCGAGCGGTCGGTTTTTATGCAGCGGTTGATTCGCAAGCTCATCCAAATGCTTGAGCTTCCTTCTCGAGTTTATCGAACATGTCCGGATAAACTCGAGATTCCGAAAGCAAGGGTCAAGGGCCCTTCCAAAGAGAAAGGACGGCGAACAGGTGACCAGGGGACGGAGGTGCGTTCACGCGGTCGATCACCGCGCCTTCGGCAACGCAGCGCGAACGCATCCCCGTCCCCTGTTCAAGTTCCGCACTCCCCGCCCGTCGATGCGATTCGCTCAGATTCTAGCCGAGCAGCGCGACCATACGGGCGGCCAGCGAATCCCAAGACACGGCGGCGGCGTCGAACCCGGTTCCCTCAAGGGGCCGCTCCGCCGCCGCTTGAAGCTGTTCGAGCAGCGCATCCGAAGGCGCCGCTCGAAGGCCGGCAGATCCTCGGGCACGGGCACGTCGACGCCATGGATACGCGGCGGCTCCACGAACGAGACAGGGGGCATCGGCAAGACTTGCATCGAGCCACGGCCGAACGCCTAGGCTCGTGACCACCGCGCGGCACCCGCTTGCAAGCGCCTCAACCGTGACAAGCGGCAGCCCTCGAAAAACAGGGGCAGCGCGAACACGTGGCTTTCGTTATAGGAAAGCACCAGGTCGTCTTGAGAAACGCGGCCGCCGAACACCACCGGGAAACGGCAGCGACCGGCCAGCTCGACGATGCGATCGTATTGCCCCTGGTCGCTGTAACCGCCCACCAGGCGCAGCTCCACGGCTTGCGGATCGAGGGGAAGCAATCCCATAGCGCGTATGAGGCTTTCCACGCCCTTGGCGCGGCATATCTTGCCCACGTACAGCACGCGCAACGGGTGGGCGGCGCGCAAGCCGGCACGAGGAGCGAACTCCTGGGAGTTGTAGCCCGTTCCCACGACGCGGATGCGGTCGGCAGGTAAGGTCGAACAGCTCGGCGATCTCGGCCTTCTGCGCCTCGTGCAGCGCCATCACGCCGTCGAGCGAGCGAACAGCTGCCGTAATGCGGTCTTTCTCCAAATCGTGGTTATACAGCTGACGAAGGTCGGTGGAATGGCAAACGCCCCAGATCTGGCACGGCGGCCCTTCGCAAGTCCCGAACCTTGCGCAATCGTTGACCGATATTCACCGGCCAGGTCGTCAAGCACGTCGCACGCGGCCGAGCAGGCCAGGTACAGGTGATGGCAGATGACCGCATCGGGCTTGAAGTCGAGCACGGCGTCGCGGATACGCTGCCCGAACACGCTACGGAAGGCCTGGACCATCTCCGGCGTCATATCGCGGTATCGCGTGGCCTCGTAGGGCATGACGTCGCTCATGCCGCACACGGGAAACGGCAGCTCAGGGGTGCGGAAGCGCACCGGGGAACTCGACGCCAGGAGCGAGCTGCGGGGAGTCGTCCTTGTCGATGCCGACGATGACGGCCACCTGGTGCCCGGCGGCGGCCAGGGGAGGCCACCGTTTCGGCCAGGTACACGCCGCTGCCGGTGCTATCGGGCTTTGGGCGGAGATGCAGAGGATGCGCATGAAGGTCCTTTCGAGATCCGGAGAGCGTTGGGTACGTGAGCGTCGCGGAGTACGCTACGGCAGGCGATGTCCGCAACGCGCTCAAGGCGTCGTCGCAATCCCGCTGCGAATTCATGGCGCCGAAGCTGAATCGCACGACACCCTGCTGCTGCGTTCCCAGCGCCGTGTGCATGAGCGGGGCGCAGTGCGCGCCGGGCGGACGCACACGCCCATCCCTGCGCCAGCCGATCGGCGATCTCGCCGGAGTCGGCATCGCCTACGTTGACGGCGACGATGCCGCAGCGCTGCCGGAGCCGCCGCCGAGGACCTTCACACCGTCGATATCGGCCACGCCTTCCAGGAAACGCGTCACCAACCCTTCGATATGCGCTTGCACATCCGCCACCCCGCGCTCCGCAAGCCAGCAGCACCCGCCGCAAGCCCCGCCAAGCCGTGGGCATTGGCCGTTCCGGCCTCGAGCGCCTCGGGCATGAAGCGCGGATGTCGCTCGTCGAAGCTGTGCACGCCCGAACCGCCTTCCACAAGCGGGGCGATATCAAAGGCCCGGGCGCACGCACAGCCCGCCGGTGCCTGCGGCCCGTACAGGCTTTATGTCCGGTGAAGCACACGACGTCGGCGCCGATGCCCGATGCCGAGAACGCCCATGCGCCGGCCGTCTGCGCCGCATCAAGGACGAACAGCGCGTCGGCCTTGCGGGCGAAAGGCGGCCATGCGCTCGATGTCGTACACATCGCCGGTCACGTTGGAGGCATGCGTAGCCACGACCAGGCTGGCGCCGACAGGGCCCGCTCGTAGGATTCCCCAGTCAAGCGAGCCATCGGGCAGGATGGCGGCGACGCGCACCTGGCAGCCGCGCTCATCCCGCGCGCGATTGGTGGGCGCAGCACGGAGTTATGCAAGCGGCCGTGGTCACCGCGACGCCGCCCGCAGGCAGCAAACCGTCGATAGCGATGTTGAGGGGCCATGGTGGCGTTCAAGGCGAACGAAACGCTACCGGCGCCCCAGGCGCCAAGCAGACCGGAAACCGCCTGTCGCGCCTCGAACACCGCCAAGCTCGCATCGAGCGCCGCCTGGTGCGAACCGCGGCCAGGGCCGCCGAACGACGTCATGGCGCCGCACACCGCATCGATGACGGCAGGGCTTGTTCATGGTGGTAGCCGCATTGTCCAGATAGATCATGGTTTGTGCCCAATCGTTTGAAGAATACGTCGGTTACCGATTACCACCGGCATCTCACGCCTCGAAGCCCTCGCAAGCAGGCGCACAGCGCACCTGCTCGGCAACTTCCACTCTGGAGAACCCGGTGGGGATGACCAGATTGAACGATAGCGCCCGAAGGGTCCGCGACGACGGCTTTCGTAGCCGTCGATCCGATATCGATGCCGATACCCGCCATGTGCGTTGCTCTTTGTCTGAGGGTTCGGACCCATGAGGCTCCGCCGTTGTCGCGCTTAGACTGTGATGCAAAACTATGCATACCATCTTTGCGACTATACTATACTGGCAATGATACCTACCCGACCCCATAAGAAAGGACCGCACATGAGCACGGACAACCCTGCGAACGGCGCAATGCGACGGCGATCGCATACGCCTGACCACGCTCACCGACAAAGGCGGTTGAGCGGCCAAATCGGGGTCCGGGAGACCTCTCAAAGATACTGCGCGACATCGCGCCGGCCGCGTGCCGACCCGAACCTGCTGCTGAGCCTTCGACACCGCAGACGCCGCAGTTTGGCAGGTGGACAAGGACAACGCCGCTGTGCTGACGCTCGATTTCTTCACCCCGTGGTTGACGACCCGTACGAGTTCGGCGCCGTTGCCGCAGCCAACGCCCTGTCCGACGTGTTCGCCATGGGGCGGGAAGCCCGTCACCGCGCTCAACATCCTGGCCTTCCCCAGCTGCATGGGCACCAGAAGTGGTGGGAGACGTGCTGCGCGGCGCGCGACAAAAGTGCGTGAGGCCGGAGCGTTCGTGGTAGGTGGGCACTCCATCGAAGACGACGAGCCCAAGTACGGCCTTTCCGTGTTCGGCCTGGTGCACCCTGAGCGCATGGTGCGAAACGGCGGGGGGCAGCCCGGTGACGCGTTGTACCACGAAAACGTTGGCACGGGCATCATGAACGCCGCGCTGCGAGCAAGCTGCCAAAACCGACGGGGACCCACGCCCGGTAATCGACGGCATGATGGAGCTTAACCGCGCGGCCGCCAGGCCATGCTGGAATGCGACGTGCACGCGTGCACCGACGTCACCAGGTTTCGGCCTTGCCGGGGCATCTGCAAGATGCTCGAAGCGTCGGGGTGCGCAGCGCGCCTGGACTGGGAGGCCTTGCCGCTGTTCGACGGCGTGTACGAGCTTTCGATGCGACTACTGCCGCCCCGGCAAGACGTTCGGCATCATTGATTGGGCAAGCGCGCGTTCGTGGAACAAGGCGGCATCGACGACTTCGAGTTCGACGACCCGCATGGGCGTGCTGTGCGACCCGCAAACCTCCGGCGGCCTGCTCGTGGCCATCCCGCCCGAGAATGCAAGCCATTTCGAGGGCGGAGTGCGAGCAGCGTCAAAGGCGCAAACCCTCCCGAATCAGGCGTTTGAAGCCGGTCCGGCGGGCAAGATCTTCGTGAACTGGTAAGCGCGAAGGCTGACGAGCTTTAGCATGCCCGCGAACCCGCACCGCACGCGACCGCGCACCAGGCGAAGCGCAAGACAAAGAGACCGTCAAACGACGGCTCCCCTTTGCGTTTAAGTACAGATCCACTTCGGTGATGGCCTCATAGCGGCAAGCCCCCGCCGCTCAAGCGCTTGCTCGAGCTCTTCGCGCTGCTCGACGGGAACGCTCAGGCAAGGCCGCACCCCGCCGAGATCTCCGGAAGGCACCGGGATGACGCGCCCGGCAGGAACGCCTCCTGCCGCGGCAGCCTGCACGGCCATCGCATCGGCCGTGCTATGGAAGGTCACCACCACATGCGGCGTTTTGCATCGCTGCATCGCACATACCGCCAAGGCTAAGGACGCACGACGCCGGCCTCAAGCTGCTTTGGACGATGACGTACATGTTCGTCACCTCGCCCACCGCAAACTTGTCCGCGATGCCGAAATGGTTGAGGCACGTTCCGCAGCTGAAGATCTCAACGCCTGCTTCGGCGAGCTTTTTCAGATCATCGAGCACGGGACTGCCCTCGACGGTCAGATGCACGCCGCCGTTGTAGGCCAGGATGGCCGCCGGCAACTCGTCTTGCTGGGTGAGCGCGAACACGAACGCCTTCATAAGCGTGGCGCCAAGCTCATCGTCACCTGCGCCCATGAACTCGCTCGACAGCACGACCACCTTGCTACCTGCCGGCACGAGCGGCTGGCACTCCTCGCATGCCGCATCGGCGACCTGCGCACCCTTGGTGAAGACCACCGCGAACTCGGCATCACCGCGCTCCTGGGAGGCGGTTTCGATCTTGAACGACTTGCCAAGGTTCTCCAGGTTGTGCATAGCGATCTTATTGTCCACCACAACCTCAAGGGCGCCCTCGCCCATGCCGGCAAAGCGCCTTCTTCGCGTTCACCACGGGCAGCGGGCATGCCTGCCCCTTGCAATCGAGCTTCTCCATGAGGCATCTCCTTTCCGCGGCGCTTGCGCCTCTTGCGAAAATCTTTCCGCTACAGCATCTCGATGAATGCGCCCAGGCGGGTTTTCACCTGGCCGGCATCGTTGGTGGGTAATCGGTTTCAAGCTTCATGTAGGGCACGCCGGTCTGTTCGCAGGCGCGCTGCACGCGCACCGCTTCCACGTTGAAGGTGTGGCACGCCTGCAGCACCACCTCGACGACGCCGTCGACCTTGTATTTCTCCACCATGTCCATCATATGCTCGATACGGCCGTCGTTGGGCGACATGACCGAGCAATTGATTTGCAGATAGCGATCGGAGATAGCGCGAAGCCGTAGGTGCCCTTGATGAGCGGGCAGAGGTTTTCGGCAGCACCGTCTCGGCATCGGGGATGGTTTCGTTGTTCATGTCGCACAGGCCAACCGCGCCCGTTCTCGCGGCGTCGTGCAAACGAAAACGGCACCTGCAATCCGCAAGTGCCGTTCGCAAAAACCCATTAGGCGGAAACACGCAACCGCAGCGCTACTTCGCTTTGTTCCTAGCATACACGAACCAGTAGGCCAGGCCGACCAGAACGCCGCCGATGCTGTTACCCACCGTGGCGGCGGACAGGTTGTACAGGATGGCCGTCACGTCAAGCGCGCCGGCGTTGGCGACCGCAGCGCCGAACCCGGCAGACTTCATGAGCAGGCCCGTGGGCAGGAAGAACATGTTCGCCACGCAGTCTCGAAACCGCCGGCAGCCACGATGATGGGGGCATGATTCCAAGTACCTTGTCCACCACGGTGCGCGCGGAGAAGCCGATCCACACTGCCAGGCACACCATGACGTTGCACATGATGCCCTTGGCCATGAGCACACGAGCCAATCAGGGTGACCTTGCCGACGGCCACCGACACCATGGGCGTCGCCCACCGCGCCGCCATTCATCGCGCCGACGCCGCACCAATATATGAGCGCCACCACGATCAGCGAACCGACCAGGTTGCCGAGCCACACGATGGCCCAATTGCGCACCAGGCCGCCAAGCTTGATCTTCTTCGACGCCAAACCCGTCACCATGAGCATGTTGCCGGTGAACAGCCTCAGCTCCGCAGCACAGCACGAGTACCAGGCCCAAGCTGAAGCAGATGCCGCCGACTCAGGCGCTGAGCGGCGAACGGCACGGCCGAGTCGCCCAGGAACACCAGGAAATACGTTGCGCCGAACGCGATGAACGCGCCGGCGAATTGCCAGCACGAAGCACTTCGCACCTGCCATGCCGGCCTTGCCCACGGCCAGCGTCTCGGCCTTCGCCTCGATCTCGGCGGGGCCGAGCGCATCAGGTCGTAGCGCTTTCACATCCGTTTGATCCATTGCCATGAAATCCTCCCCTGTTCGCATTTTCTCGTCTTTAGGAAAAACACGGTAATTCTTGCATGGCTATGCGAATGAAACGTCCTCATTGGCGCGAACGGCGCGAATTGACCCGCCTGCGATAGCATTTGCCGGACATTTGGCGCACTCGCCGCCGCCTTGCCCCGAGGCGTTGGGGGCTTGCCTGCTATATTGAGCTACGGAAAACCTGCGCCGCCCTGCATGCAGGGCGGCGTTGCACGCAATAGGGAAAGAGGACCCATGCCCGAACCACGTACCGACCTTTTTACGCGCATTGCCCCAGGTCGAAGAGCTGATGCACGCCGCTCCCCATGAAGGCGCTCGAAACCATCGTCCCCCGTTCCATGCTCGTCGACCGCGCCCGTGCGGCGGTAGACGGGCAGCGCCAGCTCATCTTGGCGGGAGCAGTGGAAGCGGTCGACGTCGAGGCTATCTTGACCGATGCCGTCAACGGCGCGCTGGCCACGCTGCGCCCTGAGCCTCAGGCGCGTCATCAACGCAACCGGCGTGATCATCCACACCAACCTCGGCCGCAGCGTGCTGGCAGAGCCCGCGGTGCAGGCAGTGGTGGAAGCCGCCGCGCGCGGCTACTCCACGCTCGAATACAGCATCGAGAACATGGCGCGCGGCAGCCGCCACGACCATGTGGAGCACCTCATCTGCGCGCTTACCGGCGCCGAGGCCGCCATCGCCGTGAACAACAACGCGGCAGCCGTCATGATGGTGCTCGCCGAGTTCGCCGCCGGCCACGAGGCCATCGTCAGCCGAGGCGAGCTCGTAGAGATCGGCGGCAGCTTCCGCGTGCCCGACATCATGGCGCAGTCGAACGCGCGCATGGTGGAGGTGGGCGCCACGAACAAGACGCACGCGGCCGACTACGAGCGGGCCCTCACCCCGGACACGGCCATGCTGCTGAAGGTGCACCCCTCCAACTACCGCATGATCGGCTTCACCGAAAGCGTCTCGAAGACCGACCTGCGACGCATCGCCGACGCCGAAAACGCCCGACGCGCCGCCGCGGGCGAAGACCGCCCCGAGCTGCTCGTATATGAGGACCAGGGCTCGGGCGCGTTCATGCACCTGGATGTGTTCGGCGAATACGCCGAGCCCACGGTGCGCGAATCGCTTGCCGAAGGATGCGACCTGGTCAGCTTTCGGGCGACAAACTGCTCGGCGGCCCACAAGCAGGCATCGTGGTAGGCCGCAAAGGACTATATCGACCGCCTGAAAAAGCATCCGCTTGCCCGTGCGCTGCGCCTGGACAAAGATGACGCTGGCCGCTTTGGAGGCCACGTTGCGCCTATATCTTGACCCTGAGGACGCGCTTCGCCGCATCCCCCACCCTGCGCATGCTCACCGAGGATGCCGAAACGTGCGCGAACGCGCCGAGGCGCTGATGGCGGCCTTGGCCGAGCGCGTGACGCCCGGCCAAGCGCAGCTGGAGATCGTAGAGAGGGGACGGGGCGCGCGGGCGGAGGATCGCTTCCCATGTGCGACATCCCCGTTCTGCGTGCGCATGCTTTCGAGGCCGGCAACGCGCAAGGCTGCGAGGCACCTGCAGCGCAACCGCGACGTGCCCGTCATCGGGCGCATCAAGCGCGAGGCCGTGCTGCTGGACGCGCGCACCATCACCGAAGAGGATATCCCCGAGATCGCCTGCGCCGCAGCCAGCTATTTCGCGGCCATCGAAGGGCGAAAGGAGTCGTAGCGCGCCATGGCAACCGAATCGAAACGAGACCTGGTGCTCGGAACCGCAGGCCACATCGACCACGGCAAAATCCACCTTGGTCCAGGCGCTCACCGGCACCGACCCGGACAGGTTAAGCGAGGAGAAGCAGCGAGGCATCACCATCGAGCTCGGCTTCGCCCAGCTTGAGGTTGCCCGACGGAAGCGCCATGAGCGTGGTCGACGTGCCGGGACACGAGCGCTTCGTGCGCCAGATGATCGCGGGCTCCACCGGCATCGACGTGGCGCTTCTGTGCATCGCCGCCGACGACGGCATCATGCCGCAAACCGAGGAGCATCTGGCGGTGCTGCAGCTTCTGGCCGTGCCGACCTGCGTAGTAGCGTTGACGAAATGCGACCTGGTGGACGAGGAATGGGCGCTGTTCATGGAGGACGAGGTGCGCACGCGCCTGGCCGCGACGCCATATGCGCAGGCCGCGATCGTTCCCGTTTCCGCCCGAACCGGGCAGGGCCTGGACAAGCTGCGGGAAGCCATACAGGTTGCCGCCCGCGGCACCGCCGGCCGCGCCGAGCAGGAGGCGATGCGCCTGCCCGTGGACCGCAGCTTCACCATCAAAGGAGCGGGAACCGTTGTCACGGGCACGCTGTGGAGCGGCATCGCGCATGTCGGCGACGAGGTGGAGGTGCTGCCCTCGGGCCTGCGAACGCGCATCCGCGGCATCCAGGTGCATGGGCAGGCGGTCGAGCGGGCCTCGTCGGGGCACCGCACCGCGCTGAACCTGAACGCCGTGACCACCGACGACGTGCGACCGGGCAGCTTCATCTGCACCCCCTGACGCCGTCACCCCACCGACCACTTCGATGTCGACATCACCTACCTGGGCCTGCCCGACCAGGACAAGCCGCTGGAAACCGGTTGCCGCGTGCATGTTGCCCACGGCACCACGGAATGCAACGGGCGCGTGCTGCTCATGGATGGTGTGAAAAGCGTCTCGCGAGGTCAAACGGCTGCAGCGCAGATTCGTACGGAGTGCGACCTACCGGTTGCATACGGTGACCGATTCGTCATCCGTTCGTACTCCCCCGTGCACGTGATCGGCGGCGGCGTGGTGCTGCGCGCCACCCGGAAGCGCACCACCACGGTAAGCGAGGCGGACCGTGCGCTGCTCGACGCGTTGCGCACGGGCGATGGCGCGAAAGCGGTGCAAACCGCCTTCGATGCGGCCGAGTTCCCCGCCACGCCCGCCGATATCGCCCATGCGACCGGACTTCCCCTTTTGCGCAAACCGCAGATGAGCTTGAAGAACTCGCCAGGCGCGGCGCCGCAGAGAAGCTGCCCAAGACGGCGGGCGCGAACGTCCGGGTCGCAACAAAACGCATGTTGCAGAAGCTTTCGGGGGCGATCGAGAACGCGCTGCTTCGCTTCCATAGCGCAAACCCCGCTGCAACCGGCATGTCGAAAGAGGCGCTACGCCAGGCCTGCATGCCCCGCTGCGCGCCCGACGCATTCGACGCGGTGCTTGCACGCGCATGCATGGAAGGTAAAGCCGTGGCCGATGGCGGCATGATAAGCCACCCGCAAGCCGGCGCCGGCGCCCGAATGCTGGAGGAAGGCAACGCTGAGAAGCTGGCAGAACTGCTAGCTGCGGCGGGCTCGAAACCACCTACGGTTGCCGACCTGCTCAAGCAAGCAGATTTGGCACCGAAGCAGGGTTACAAGGCGCTCGGGCTGCTGGAGAAGCAAGGCCGGGCCATCAAAGCCAGCGAGAATTCTACTTCGACGCCGCCGCGCTTGCCGCACTCGAGCAGGCCGTGCGAGCCTGCATTGGCCAACGGCCCCGCTTCCCGCTGCCGACCTCAAAGACGCCATGGGCCTGAGTCGCAAGCACGCCATCCCCGTGCTCGAGCACTTCGACGATACGGGCGTCACGCGCCGCGTCGGCGACGCACGCGAGTTGGCAAACTAAGCAAAATACGCCGATCGGAGCAGCGATAAACCGATTAAGCGGCCCTTCCGTAGAGCACGAACCCCTGTTCTAACGCACGATTCGCGAACTCAAAACGCCTCCCTTCCGCTAGACATGGAAGGGAGGCGTTGTTGCTTTCAGGCGAACGAAAAGAGGCATCAGCCTGCGCTGACGCCTCAAAATCAGACACGCTATTTTGTCCTATAAGCCAGGTCTGCCTCATCAACCCGCAATCGCCCCGCAAGCGAAAGCCGACAATATAAAAAGGAGCCCTAGAAGGCTCCTTTTTGCGTCAAATATGGCGGACGCGTGCGAATCGAACACACCGAGACGTTCTGCGCGCCTCACAACGGCTTTGAAGGCCGCGGGGCCCACCAGGACCCATCCATCTCCACGTGATTTCATCATGTATTGTACCCGAACCGTAATCTGAAGCGGCCTTTATTCGATAAACGGCGCGTTATTTCCAAAATTGGTTGGATAGCAGTAGCAAATACTAGGATTCACGTAGAAACAGGATGCCTATCAGCGTGAGCACAGCGAACGCGGCGCCCGGCCATGCCCGCTACCGCGATCACCCGTTGTTTGAGCGAAGGCCGTTCAAACCACGTGAACAACTTCTCCCCGTCTTTAGGATTTAGCACCAGAACTCTTTAGAACCAGAGACCACCACCTCGAAACCAGCCGCCGGGCTGGTTTTTTTGTTTTGGGGCGGATTTGACAAAGTTCTTCTTGTTATCATTGTAAAATGGTGCTATGGTGCTATGGTGCTACAACGAACATGGGGCAACATGGCGTACTTCCTGAAGAAATCGACCAACAAGAAAGGGCTCTACCTCCAGATCTACGAGCTTTACGACCCCCGCCAGGAGGCAGACGGCACCGCTCAGTCGAGGCTTTGAGCCATGAGCATGAGCTCAGGCAAGCCGGTATCGCCGACCCGTCGCGCACTTCAAAGCCAAGGTAGATTCAATGAATGCCGAGCGCAGAGCAAGAAAAATCGAGGAGCGGGCAAGGCGCGTCGGCGGGTCCACCCCGAGCGCATGCTCACTTCCCCTTCAAAGCGCTTGACGCGCGCCTGGGCGCGCTCGGCGACCTGAGGTACCCTGCAGCTTGCAGGCGGGCTGCGCTTTTCCGTTTCAGACCTGCTCTCCGAGCTCGTCTACGCGCGCCTGTGCCCCTTTGCCAAGCGAAGGACCTTCCACGACGTACTGCCCTCCATGTTCGGCAGCGAAAGGCCTCTCCCTCGACCAGCTCTACGACGGCATGGGGTTTCTAGGAGCCGAGTATCCCAAGGTCATCGAGGCCTACAACCATGCCATCGCCGACGTGTGGCCGCGCGAAACCTCGCGTACGTACTTCGACTGCACGAACTTCTACTTCGAGATCGACCGCGAAGACGAGCTTCGCCGCAAGGGCCATCCATGGAGAGAGGAGGGCCGATCCGATCGTCGGCATGGGCCTCTTGCTCGACGCTGACTGCGTGCCCTTAGGTATGAGAATACACCCCGGCAACGAAAGCGAAAAGCCCGTCTTGAAGCGGGCGATCGACGAGATGAGACGGCGCGCGGGCGTGACCGGCAAGGTCGTACGCGTGGCCGACAAAGGCTTGAACTGCGCGGACAACGTCGCCGATGCCGTGCTGTCGGGGAGACGGCTACATCTTCTCCAAGTCCGTCAAGCAATTGCCAAGAGCGGAGGCTCGCATGGGTCCTCTCCGACGAGGGCTGGGTCGATGTCGCAGGGGTCGACGGCCAAGCGCGCTACAGCTACAAGAAAGTCGTCGGCGACTTCGAGTACAAGGTCAACAGCGAGAACGGCAAGAAAAAGAGCGGTGGCGCTGCCCGAGAAGCGCGTGGCCACCTACAGCCCCAAAAGCTCGCTTAAAAGCAGCTCGCCGAGATAAACCGGCAGATTGAGAAGGCGAGGTCATTGCGCCTGCCGCGGCGAAGAAGTCCGAGTACGGCGACAGCGCCAGATACGTGACCTTCACCGCAGTCGACGCCGACGGCGAGGTACCCGACGGCATGCAGGTAGCCCTTTCGCTCAACCGCGAGGCAATCGAGCGGGCGCGGTCATTTCGCAGGCTACAACATGATTGTGACCTCAGAGGTCAATATGCCGGCAAGTGAAATCTACGATGCGTACCGCAATCTGTGGCGCATCGAGGAATCGTTCCGCGTGATGAAGTCGCAGCTGGACGCACGACCGGTGTACTTGCAGAAACCAAACAGCATCAAAGGGCACTTCCTCGTATGCTATATCGCGGTGCTACTGCTGCGCCTTTTACAGGTGAAGGTGCTCGGCAACAGGTACAGCTCAGAAGAGATCGTGGCGTTTGCGCGCGGGTTCAGGGTAGTGGAAGCCTCGCCGCGCAAGTATGTGAATCTGTCACGCTCTTCCTCGCTCCTCGACGAACTCGAGCGGCTGAGCGGTCAGCCGCTGGGCAACTACTACCTGAAAAAGAGCGAAGTTGATGCAATTTTGAACACGAAGCTCGACTTCGAGGCAACTCAAGACGGAGTGTCTTAGCACCACTTTTGCATTTTATTCTCGGAAGTCGAGCTTCATCATGTATTGTACCCGAACCGTAATCTGAAGCGGCCTTATTCGATAAACGGCGCGTTATTTCCAAAAATTGGTTGGATAGCAGTAGCAAATACTAGGATTCACGTAGAAACAGGATGCCTATCAGCGTGAGCACAGCGAACGCGGCGCCCGCCATGCCCGCTACCGCGATCACCCGTTGTTTGAGCGAAGGCCGTTCAAACCACGTGAACAGCTTCTCCAGTGGCCGAGTGTCGATGAGCAACGGATCGTCAGTCCATGGCCAGCCACACGCACACATACGACACCGCACAAGCGACCGCAGGCAAACGAGCCATGTCCCCTTGCGGGTTCATGCCGGAGGCGACGCACGCGAAGGCCATGACCGCGCCCCAGGCGGCCAGCAGGATATCCCATGCCACCCCCACGCCTAACGGCAAGCGGTGCGCGATGCCGGACCAAAACCCCCCAGCCATCGAAAGGCGACTTTTGCGCCATGCGCAAAAGCCTTGAACTTCCCCGCTCTTTGGCGTCACGCAACGTTAATGTATCAGGCGCTGCAGACGACAAAGCCGGCTCTGCCGCACCAGGCGTGACGCCGGCGAGATTAGAATCAGCGGCATGCCCAGCGTTGCCGGACCCCAAAAGCACCATCTATCCCGAGCCTAGGCTGTGATCCGAGATTTTGCACGCAACCCGCTTCGGAAGCCGAATCGCCACGCCGAATATCGCCAGCACCCTGCGTGCAGCTCGCACCAGCAGCAAGGGTTCCCCGTCGAAAATCGACGGGCACCCGATCGCGTACATGAACGCCGCGCGCATCGCTCCCACCGACCCGAACCGATCGGCAGGATCGAACGCGGTCGCCTGGGCCACCACGCCGCGCACCGATTGGGGAACCCCATGCACGCGCAGACGATCTTGAACCGTCGCGGGAACGGGTGTCTCCTCGCACAGCAGGTAGAACAGCAGCATGCCCAGCGCATAGACATCGCTGCGCACATCGGTCTAACCATAGCCGAACTGCTCGGGCGGCGCATACGCACGCGTTCCGAAATGGCTGGTATCGCACACGGCGTCCTTGTCGAAGGTACGGGCGATGCCCAGGTCTATCACGAGGACCGTGTCACCCTCTACCATGATGTTCGACGGCTTGATGTCGCGATGGATAAGCGGCGGGTCGAAACGGCTATGCAGCTCATCGATGCCGTCGCATATGCCGGGGAACAGCCGTTTCGCCACTGCAAGGACGGGCCGGTTTCGTAAGGCTCGTCGGCAAGCGTGCGTCCGGGCACGAACTCCATCACCACCGCATCCTGCTCACCCAGCGAATAGCAATCGATGATGCGCGGCAGGTGCAGGAACCGTTGCCCCTGCCGCTGCGCTGCCAGCACCCGCCCGTACGCGCTGCCCAACCCCGATTCGGCTTCGAACACCTTGCGCACGTAGGGTCCCTGCTCGGCACCGTTAGCCCCGACGAAGAACACGCGCTCCGTGCGCTCGAGGCAGCCTTCCTTCAATACCGCATCGACGCGATAACACTCATCGCGCGCAAGGTATTCAAGATGTTGTTGCAGGGATCCTTTCATAACGATGACGATGGTAGCAGATACGCAAAGCTCGCCAATGCCCGCATGTCGCGAACGGGACCGGAATGACAATGCATCCTGACGCCGCCAGCTACTCGGTGATGGTGTCCTCGTAGAAAGGCGTACAGCTGCTCATCGACGGTTTGCAGCGTTTCGCCATGATCGATGCAGAAGATGATGATGGCATCGCGGCGGTTCTTGCAATACAGCTCGTTGCAGCCGCCCGCTTGCAACAGGCGATTCGTCTCGCGCAGCGACAGCTTCATGGCGAAGGCCAGCTGCAGCAGCTTGTTGCGCGACGGGTTGCGCTGGCCGACGAAGATCTGATACCCGAACGTGGGGTTGATGCCCGCCTGGCGCACCACCTCGGGACGCCTTAAGCCCGCGCTCATCGAGCAGCTGCTGAAGATACTCGGGCAGGTTGCGGCACGCAAGCTTGTGTTTGCTGGCGAATGCGGCAGGGTCAGGCGAATCGAGCAGCTCGTTGAGCAGGTCCTCGGTCATAGGTTCTTTCACTCGCCGCTTCCTTCTGCGCTTCGCCGGTTTTGGTTTCCTTGATTCCATAGTAGCAAAGAAATGCCCATCGGATACAGACGCGGCCGCCCGACCCGATGGGCACGACCATTCGCAAAGCTTAGACGATGTTCCAGGAGACATCGAACCGCGGCCAATGAAGGCGTTTTCGTACAGCGTCTTCACCACATCGCCTTCGAAGTACAGATTGCCCGAAACCGTGCCGCCTGCGGGCAAGGGTGCCGGAATGCAACTCGTTGTCGCCATCGGTGCAGAACGCTTGCGAGGCGCTGGGCGCCCTGGGCATCCTCGGCCTTCCAATCATAGGGATTGAACGACGCCTGGCTGTTGCCGTTGTTCTGATAGGTCACGCTCACCTGCGTGATCGGCTTTCCATCAGCTCTGAAGCCCGGTGACCACGCCGTCCACCGTGAGCACGAGGCCGTTCTTCAACGTTATGGAAATTGCCCGCTGCCGCGGCGGCTGCTCTCTGCCGCGTCATCGAGCAGGGGCGGTAGTTGCAGGCTGCTCGTTTGCCGGCTGCGGCGCCACCGAGGTGCCGGAGAAGGCATCATCGATAGCCGAACTGTACATGCTTTTGCGTGGCCAGCACCACGGCGAATGCGATGACGTTCATCACCACGCCGGCGATGGACAGGCCCTTGCCCGACTTCCTCCCTTCACGCATGCGATCGTGCCGATGAGCGCGAGAACAAAGTCGATTGCGGTAAGCAAAGCCGAAATTGTTGATGATGGCAGAAACGATGTCGCTAAAGCGATGATCCCCAAAACGAAGCCGGCGATCCCCAGCCCCGATTTCGACGGCTGTGACGCCGGCGCGGCTTGCACGGTGTTGGTTTCCATGAGCATTCCCTTTCCCTAAACGATGCACTGACGTGCTGAAACGATATAAATGCTGGGGAAAGACCTTTGTGATTTCATTAGCTGGCAGCTACGATTCCGAAACCTATTCAGTGAAAAGGGAAGGCGGCCACAAGCGAACGAAGCAAAAACCCTCTCACCGAAAGGGAAAAGCTACCGCATATGAAAACAACGAAACCCAACCGGTAACCATCGGTTACCGGTTGGGTTTCTTTGAATCGGTTTACAGGACCCGGACTATCGAGCATCTCGCGATATCGAGCGCGGCTTGCACCCGCAACCCGGGCTATCGCGATGCTTTGAACCATAAAACGAGAATATAGCCTGCATCGACACGGCACGGCACGGCACGCCATGCACAGATCATGCATGCGCGCACAGCTAGGCAGCATCAAGCGCGGATCGCACCTGCATCCCCGGCACCCCACGCCAGCGCGCCTCGCGCCCATGCGATTGACCTGCGATGTCAGTCGCAGACTATGCCTGGACACCCAGCCCAGGGCGCGCAGGTTGCCTGCCAGCTTGTCCTTCTTGCGCGCCGGGACCACGGCGGCCACAGCCGCGCGGATGGTCTCCCTCGCTGCAGAAGCGGGTTTCGGCGAACAACTTGCCCACCAAGATGACGTTGGCCAGACCCCTTCAGGCCCGCCTCCTCGGCGAGGGCCGTGGCGGGCACGGCGCACACCGTGACGCCGGGCATATCCGGGATGCGAGGCACAAGCGTGCTGTCGACGATCACCAAGCCGCCGGGTTGCACGCTATGCTCGAACTTGTCGAGCGACGGCTGGTTCATGACCACCAGCACGTCGGGGTTGAGCACAAGCGGGCTTCCGATAGTGTCGTCGGAGATGCACACGCTGCAGTTGGCGGTGCCTCCCCGCATCTCGGGCCCGTAGGGGAAGCCTGGAAAGCTCGCGGTCCTCAAGCAGGCCGGCGTTGGCGATGATCTTGCCGGCGAACAGGATGCCCTGGCCGCCGAACCCGGCGGCCGGCCTGCATGCAACGTTTTCGGTTCGCTCATCGCGCACCCTCTTGCCCTCGGCGCGTTTTCGGGATGGGCGACCGGGCAGTCGGCGTTGCGCGCGGCAGCAGCCTGCGCCGCATCGGCGAACCCATCGGCAACCACATCGCGATACACGCCCAGCGGATAATATGGCAGCATGTTCTCGCGCATCCACGCGCGAAGCTGTCCTGCGGCGTGAGACCCCAGTTCGGCCATCTGTCCGCCCGTCATACCGTAGATGGCATTGTTGACGAAAATAACGGTGATGTTTCCCCTCTCGCGGCGGAGTGTACTGTCTCCGCCGTGCCGATGGCGGCCAAGGTCGCCGTCGCCCTGATAGGTGAAAATCACATTGTCGGGCAGGGCCCGCTTAAGCCCGTCGCAATGGCCGGGGCGCGGCCGTGGGGCCTCCACCATGTCACAGGAAAAATAGTTGTACGCCATAACGGAGCAGCCGACAGGCGCCACGCCGACAGGCCTTGTCCAGCACGCCCAGCTCCTCCATGCACCTCCGCCACCAAGGCGGTGGATAATTCCGTGGGTGCAGCCGGGGCAGTAGTGGAAGTCGGTCAGACAGGGCCTTGGTTCTTTTCAAAAACAACAGCCATTATTTCGCACCTCCAGCCATTTTTTCAATCTCGCCCAGAACCTCCACAGGGGTGGGGATGATGCCGCCGGTGCGGCCGAAGAAATTCACAGGCTTCTTGCCGTTGACGGCAAGGCGCACGTCGTCCACCATCTGGCCCATGCTCATCTCCACG
>VOFE01000314.1_pt1 | contig 60000 bp, 73 predicted proteins | sample 5384071 | NCBI WGS metagenome assembly VOFE01 (sample SAMN12384724, study PRJNA508395) | human gut metagenome | isolation source: healthy gut D | host: Homo sapiens
TCAGGAACACTTCAATAGAAATAGGTATTATGGTACAGAATCAGGAACAACCCGTAGGGAAAATTACATTCTCCATTTTAATTGCATTGAGTCTTTCACATTGCCTCAACGACCTTTTGCAGTCTGTAGTTTCGGCAGCTTACCCATTGTTCAAGGATGATTTGGGATTAAGCTTCGCGCAAATCGGACTTATCACATTAGTTTATCAACTTTCCGCTTCAGTTTTTCAACCGATTACCGGAATTTTCTTTGATAAGCATCCCGTCGCATGGTCATTGCCTATCGGAATGAGCTTTACAATGGTCGGACTTACCAGTCTGGCATTCTCCGACAATCTTCCCTGGATATTGTTATCCGTATTTTTAATTGGTATCGGTTCTTCCGTACTGCATCCGGAAGCGTCCCGAATCACTTTCCTCGCTTCGGGTGGAAAACGTGGACTCGCACAATCCTTGTTTCAGGTTGGCGGTAATTTCGGAGGTTCATTAGGCCCATTATTAGTAGCCTTACTGGTAGCTCCTTATGGCAGAGACCATCTTTTCATTTTCTCATTTGTCGCTTTAGCGGCTATTGGGGTGATGTATCCGATTTGCAAATGGTACAAATCTTATCTAAACCGGATGAAAGCGCAAACGGTAAGTCTCAGAAAGCCAGTGCATCTCCCACTGCCTATGGATAAGACGGCTATCACTATCGGTATATTATTGATATTGATTTTCTCTAAATATATCTATATGGCAAGTCTTACGAGTTATTATACTTTCTATTTGATTCATAAATTCAATGTAAGTGTACAAGATTCGCAGCTATATTTATTTATCTTTCTGGTAGCTACTGCTATCGGAACATTAATCGGCGGTCCGATAGGCGACCGCGTCGGACGGAAATATGTTATCTGGGCTTCCATTCTGGGAGCAGCGCCTTTCGCTTTACTTATGCCTCATGCTAATCTTACCTGGACCATTGTGCTTAGCTTCTGTGTAGGGGTTAATGCTTTCCTCCGCCTTTCCTGCCATACTGCTCTATGCGCAAGAACTGCTGCCCACCAAATTAGGATTAGTATCAGGGCTTTTCTTCGGATTCGCTTTCGGAGTTGCGGGTGTCGCTTCTGCCGTTCTTGGCAATTTGGCTGATAAAACCAGTATTGAATATGTATATAATGTCTGTGCATATATGCCGTTGCTGGGATTAGTCACTTTCTTTTTACCTAATTTGAAAAAGCAAAAAACAGCATAAAAACAGCCGGTATGCGTCGTCACGACGTATACCGGCTCACAAGTTAAGGTCAAAGTCAAAAATTAAGAGAGCTATTTATTATAAGTTAGGATTTGCATTCATTTCCTTCTCAGGGATCGCATACAGGTAATAGCTACTGTTTTCACTAAACGCTTTGCCATTCGGGAAGCTGAGGAACCAATGTCCCAATGGATTTCTCTTTGCAAAGCTACCTCCCTCCTGCCAGCAGTCTACTTCCGTTTTCTGCACTTCTTCGGATAAAGCCGTACGTTCTACCGTTTTCTGGGTACGGAGAATATCAGTGATACCAAAGCCTTCTCCCCAAAGTTCACGACGACGCTCCATCAGTATTTCATCAATGACCGCTTCGTTTGTCTTTCCTGTCACATCATAATTTCCTATCCCACGAGCATTGCGTAAAGTATTCAATAGGGATTACAGCCTGATCTAACGCTACACCGTCACGAACTTTCGCTTCCGCTTCTATCAGATACATTTCTGAAGAACGCATCAACACCAGGTCGGCTGTATCATCTGAGCGCATGTGAAACTTTTTATACCCCAGATATCCTTCGCGCATCCATTGGAACAGAGGCAAGCGGATGTCTCCTTCTATAAAAGTATCTTTCAAATGAGGATCTGCCATGAAACTACTATAAGCTCCGACATAAGTCGCATCCAGATAATAGAAGTTGTAACTTGCATCCGACTGGGAAAGTGTTTGAGGAGATCCCCAAATCCATTCCTTGTTGGAAATATTATTAAAGCCTTCATATTCGGCAGTGGTAGTCATCAGTGAGTATCCTTTGCGGGCGCCTTTCGGCAGCTTTTGCAGCCTCTCCCCATTGTCCGGTCAATAAGTACGCACGTGCCAAAAGACCGTTGATAACATCTGCATTCGGTTTGAATTTCTGGCCGTCTCCTTTGCGGACATAGCCTTCCAAATACTCTTGTGCAAGATTCAAATCATCAAAAATACGCTGATAAACTTGTGCTACCGTTGATTTTCCTTTTGGCTCGGTAGTGCTCGTAGTCGGTTCTGTATAAATAGGTACACAAGGGGCATCCTTATCTTTCAGATAGGTAAACTGATAATGCTGTACCAGATGTAAATAACAAAAAGCACGCAAAGCCAATGCCTGCCCCTGTGCCTGCCGAAGTGCCTCGGAGTCCCCTTTAATCGAAATGGCAGTATTACAGTTATCAATTGTCTTATAGATCAGATACCAGGCAAATGAAGTTCTTCCGTCAGATGGAATCGCTATGTCATTGAACTGATACGAAGAATTGAAACCATATTTCGGACGGGAAACCACATCGCTTGCCATCATATCATCCTGACATTGAAGTGCCCGATAGCCAATATTGGCATAAGTTGTTCCGTACTCGAACAGGTTATACCAAGCTCCGTTGAAGAGACGTTCCGCGTTTCCGGCTACTGCCACCTGATCGGAGCTTACTGCATCCGTGGGCTCTGTATCCAGAAAGCTACTGCTACAACTTGTCGCCAATAGTAATCCGGCAACAGCAGTCAGTATAGATTGTATTTTTATCTTTTTCATATATATATCGTGTAATTTTAGAAAGATAGATTAATACCTCCGGAAATGGTTCGCATAGCCGGATAACGATAATAAGTGATGCCTGTAATTCCCTGTTCCGGGTCAAGTCCCTGATTCCTGTGAATAGTGAAAAGATTATCACCTTGTACAAACACCTGCACGCTGCTCAATGCCAATTTACTGATCAACTGTTTCGGCAAATTGTAAGAAAGAGTCAGATTTTTCAGTCGCATATACGAGTTGTTCTGCAAAAAACGGGTGGAAGCAGAGTTCCAGTTATTAGAAGTAGTACTCAAAGCCGGCACATCCGTATAACGGTTTTTCCGGTGTCCATCTTCTCAGTATCTCTGTCGACCAGTCACGACCTTCCAGACTACCGTTGTGCAAAATCATCGTAATATCACGGTTGTAGATATATCCGCCAATGCTGTAAGCAAAGATTGCGGAAAGATCGAATCCTTTCCATGAAAGCGAAGTGTTAAAACCACCATACACTTTGGGAAGGGAAGATTTGTTGACGTAATAATAATTTGCCGAAGCATAATCACTTGTAGTAACGCGTTTCCCTGTCGGGTTATCATTGGCGTCTACCTCGTCCATATACCACAACGGATTTCCATTGTCGGGGTCTACACCTGCCCATTCTTTCATGTAGAAGTCATAAACAGACCGTCCCACCTGTAGTTTATTCACGCCACTTTGCGGCATATCTTTCAATGGAAGTTCCGTTACCTTATTCTTATAATGTGTCAGGTTCATACCTAGTTTCCATACCCATCCATTCTGATTGATAATGGTTCCGTTCAGCACCATCTCAATACCTGTATTCTTCAATGCGCCTACATTTTCATCAATAGAACCATATCCTAAGGAAGGAGCTATCGGACGGGAATAAAGCAAGTCTTTCGAACGACGTGTAAAGAAGTCGAACGAACCGGAAAAACGGTTATTAAACAGTGAGAAGTCAACACCAACGTTAAAGTTCAGGTTCGTCTCCCATTTCAGGTTGGGAGTAGCCATACGGTCGGAAACCAAAGCATTCTCTCCCAAATTGGAAACAATCGTATAAAGTCCCTTGCTTGCATAATAAGTACCCAGGTTATCATTTCCCTGCGCACCATAGCTCATTTTCAGAGTCAAGGCAGACAACCAGTCGGAAGTACTTGCCATAAACTCTTCCCGGTCGATACGCCAAGAAGTACCCAACGACCAGAAATTTCCCCAGCGGGTCTCCGGCGCAAAACGTGAAGAACCGTCGCGACGATAGGATGCGGAGAAGAAGTATTTATCCTGATAATCGTATAATACTTGAGTCAGATAACCCACCAACGCATAGTCGATGCGATACCCCGAGCCTCCGGTCAACTGTGAACCGACTACCAGCTCCGGCATGTCAGGCTGAGCCATTTTGGTGCGCGAAGCAGTCAGTTCATCATAACGGTAAGAATAAGCCTCCATTCCGGCCAGCACATTGAAGTGATGATCGCCGATGGTTTTATCGTACGATGCGATATTATTCCATGTCCAGGAGAAAGTACGCGAGTTCAAACGACTGGAACCACCTCCGTTTTCCAGAGCCGGACCTATTTTGGGATTGGTATAATCCAGCGTGTTATAGTTGATCAAGTCGAAATTGAAACTTGTCTTAAACTTCAGTCCTTCGATGATCGTAGCTTCAAGATAAGTACGACCGGAAAACTCATCTTTCATTCGTTCCGATTTATCTAAAGGCAATGTAGCAGGCAAGTTCCAGTTTGCCATAGAACCGGAGGGACGATAAGAACCGAAATCATAGATACGGCTACCATCTTCATTCAGTTTATAGCTGCCATCCGTATTCATTTCATAAATAGGATAAAAGCCGGGCATAGTACGGCCAGCCGTAATTACATTGCTGGTTTTAGAGTCAGAAGACACCGGATAATTCTGCATGGAATGCGCAAAACTCAGGTTAATGCTTCCTTTCAGCCAGGAAGTCATTTCACTCGTCACATTCGAGCGAAGATTAAAACGCTGGTAACCGGATTCCAGTGCGATCCCTTTATCATTCAAATATCCGGCAGAAAAGAAATACTGGTTGGACTTGCCACCACCGGAAACACTCAGGTTCAGTTCCGTGCGGAGTGCTTGCTGTTCCATAGCATCGCTCCAGTCGGAGTTCCATAAAGGGCGGACACCATCCAGCAATTTTCCATCCGTACCAACAGGCTGCGGATACTGCGTTCCATATGGATTCGGACCGCTGCCCATCAATTTAGTAACCAGATCTTTGGAAGCCTGTGCCGCAGCAGTTTCCGGGTATAATCCGAACTTTTAGCATACTGGTTCCGGAGTGCTTCCCAATAAAGTTCAAAATATTGATTGGTACTTACCCGGTCATAATCACGTACTGCACGATTGGAACCTCCTAAAGAGGCTTTTACATTGACTGTCGCCTTTGAGTCCTGTTCCCCTTGTTTCGTCGTAATGATAATAACCCCATTGGCACCACGAGAACCGTATAAGGCGGCAGATGCAGCATCTTTCAATACAGTCATCGAAGAAATATCATCCGGATTGATAGAGTTTACACTACCATCAAACGGAACACCGTCTACAACATATAACGGTGCACTGGAAGCATTAATAGAACCGATACCACGAATACGAATTTCCGCATCCGTACCCGGCTGACCGCTGGCAGCACTAGCCTGTACCCCGGATACCGTGCCTTCGAGCACACGTGATACGCTGGAAGTCTGCAACTTCTCTATCTCTCCCGCCTTCATAGTCGAGGCAGCTCCGGTAAAACTATATTTCTTGGCAGTAGCATAAGCAACTACCATCACTTCGTCCAGTTCTTTGCTCTCCGATTCTAAAGTAACATTGATTACATTGCGGTTATTCACCGATTGTTCCACCGTCCGCATTCCTACAAAGCGGAAAACGATAGTCCCATTGGCGGGAGCTTCAATTGAATAGTTTCCATCAATATCTGTAATGGTGCCGGAAGAGGCGCCTTTCACTTGTACGGAAACACCGGGTAAAGGCTCTCCTTCAGAAGTCACAGTACCCGTCACGCGTTTCTCTTGTTGTGCTTCTGCATACACTATATTGCCGGCAGAAAGCAATAGAAACGCCACTAATAAACGTAAATAGATTCTCATAATTTTGTGGCTTAGGATTTATTTGCTTGTTCTAACTAACAGAATACATATCTCATTTGTTTAGGAAACGAAACATTTTTTTAGACGATTATTAGTATAAATCAACGAAAGGTAGTACATTCGTGAAACGAACAGTATCAATCATAGCAACGAAAAATCACAGGATGAAGCAAATTGTTCTATCTCTTTTCTGTTTCTGTCACTCTCCTTACAGGCCCAAACTGAAAGGAGAGATACCCTTATGAGCGATAGTCTGCAAACTGATTCTGTGGTGCCGGCCCAACCGAGCGCTTTCAAAAGAGCCATTAAGAAATTCATGAATTTCAGTGACTTCGACACACTTTACATCAGTCCCAACCGGTATAACTACGCATTAATGACGACACATTTCAGCAACTTTGAATATTATTCTGTTACCAGCAATCTGCCACAACCACAAAAGCCTGAGTTTCTCCCCCAATCCACATAACAAAAATAGGATTGTACTTTGGCTGGCGATGGATTTTTCTGGGATGGTCCGTAGACGTGGACGATATTTACCGGAAAACGAACCGGAGGAACAAAGGAACAGAATTTGACTTAAGCTTATACAGTTCCAAACTAGGAGTAGACATTTTCTATCGTCGTACGGGTAATAACTACAAAATTCATAAGATCAACGGTTTCCCGGAAGACATCCCCGCCAATTACTCCGAGAACTTCAACGGAATAAAGGTCGATATCAGAGGACTGAATCTATATTATATCTTCAATAACCGTAAATTCTCCTATCCTGCCGCATTCAGTCAGTCAACCAATCAACGCCGGAATGCAGGTTCGTTTATCGCAGGTTTTTCCATTTCAAAACATAATCTTGAGTTTGATTATACAGAACTTCCCGATTTCATACTGGAAACAATGAATCCTGCCATGAAAGTCAACAACATAAAATACACCAATGCCAATATCAGTTTCGGCTATGCCTATAACTGGGTATTTGCCCGTAACTGCCTGGCATGCCTGTCTCTCACTCCCGCCATAGCCTATAAAGCTTCCGATGTAGATGCAGAAACCCACGAAGGAAAGACATGGTACGGCAATTTTAATCTCGACTTTCTGATTCGTGCGGGAGTAGTCTATAATAACGGAAAATACTTTGTCGGTACCTCATTTGTCGGCAAAAACTACAATTACCACCGGAATAATTTCTCACTGGACAACGGGTTCGGCACGCTTCAGATATATGTCGGATTCAATTTCAATTTACGCAAGGAATACAGAAAAAGAAGTAGAAGCAGATACAGCAGAAATCATTAACTTGCTTGCTTATCCAAAGAATCTTTGTACATTTGCCACGTTCTTTACTTCAAAAACAAGAACCTGATGAAGAAACAACGCCACATACAGACTACACGTTCCCTTCTTTCCCGCTTCCGCTATTGGGGCAGAAAGAACTATGCCGCTTTTGCGAGTATGGGACGTGAATTCCAAATCGGTCATCTGCATACGAATGTGGTAGATGTGGCTCTTCGCAAGCAGAATGCTGCACAAACTATCCCTTATCATACATTTATGACACTTCAAGAAATCAAAGACCAAGTATTGGCAGGCATTGACATATCGCCCGACCAAGCCGCTTGGCTGGCCAACATGGCCGACAGCGAGGCGCTATATGCCGCCGCGCACGAGATTACCATCGCATGTGCTTCGCACGAATTCGACATGTGTTCCATCATCAACGCCAAGTCCGGCCGGTGTCCGGAGAACTGCAAATGGTGTGCACAATCCTCTCACTACAAGACTCAAGCCGAGATTTACGATCTCCTGCCCGCTGAAGAATGTCTCCGACAGGCAAAATACAACGAAAGTCAAGACGTCAACCGTTTCTCCCTCGTCACCAGCGGACGAAAACCTTCTCCCAAACAGATCACTCAACTTTGCGACACAGTCCGCCTCATGCGGAATCATTCGTCAATTCAGCTTTGCGCATCATTGGGATTACTCAACGAAGAAGAACTCCGCTCACTACACGATGCCGGAATCACCCGCTACCACTGTAACCTCGAAACAGCCCCTTCCTTTTTTCCCAAACTCTGCTCCACACATACACAAGAGCAGAAACTGGCAACTCTCGATGCTGCCCGCCGGGTAGGTATGGATATCTGCTGCGGTGGAATTATCGGTATGGGAGAAACGATGGAACAACGTATCGAATTTGCTTTCACACTGGCAGAACTGAATGTACAGTCTATTCCCATCAACTTGTTAAGTCCGATACCCGGAACCCCATTAGAAGGTGAAAAGCCCTTGAGTGAAGAAGAAATTCTGAGAACTGTTGCCCTGTTCCGCTTTATCAATCCCACCGCTTTCCTACGTTTCGCCGGAGGTCGTTCACAACTCACTCCCGAAGCCATGCACAAAGCACTATTCATCGGCATCAATTCCGCTATTGTGGGCGATCTGCTGACAACGCTCGGTTCGAAGGTTTCAGATGACAAAAAGATGATTCTGGAAGAAGGATACCATTTCGCGGATTCTCAATTTGATCGTGAACATTTGTGGCATCCTTATACTTCTACTACCGATCCATTGCCTGTCTACAAAGTAAAGCGGGCGGACGGAGCAACAATTACCCTCGAAGATGGACGGACATTGATTGAAGGAATGTCATCCTGGTGGTGTGCAGTGCACGGATACAACCACCCGACACTGAATCAGGCAGCAAAAGACCAGCTAGATAAGATGTCACATATCATGTTTGGAGGACTGACGCATGATCCGGCCATCGAGTTAGGTAAACTGCTATTGCCATTGGTTCCCCCGTCCATGCAAAAAGATTTTTTATGCGGATTCCGGTTCGGTGGCGGTAGAAGTTGCCTTAAAAATGGCCGTACAATACTGGTATGCAGCCGGAAAACCTGAAAAAATAATTTCGTAACCATCCGTCGCGGGTATCACGGAGATACCTGGAACGCAATGTCCGTATGCGATCCGTAACAGGAATGCACAGCCTTTTCGGTTCATCGCTTCCTGTCCGTTATTTTGTTCCGGCACCCTCTTCCCGATTTGACGGAGAATGGCATCCGGAAGATATCATCCCCTTGCAGGAGACCATAGAGAAACACTCTAAAGAACTGGCGGCACTTATCCTCGAACCGATTGTACAGGGGGCAGGCGGTATGTGGTTTTACCATCCGCAATATCTGCGTGAAGCGGAAAAACTCTGCAAAGAATATGATATTCTCCTGATATTTGATGAAATAGCAACCGGATTCGGACGTACCGGCAAACTCTTTGCCTGGGAACATGCCGGAGTAGAACCGGATATCATGTGTATCGGCAAAGCACTGACCGGAGGATACATGACGCTGTCTGCTGTACTGGCAAGCAACCGGATAGCAGATACGATCTCCAATCATGCACCGGGAGCTTTTATGCACGGTCCCACTTTTATGGGTAATCCGCTCGCTTGCGCAGTAGCATGCGCTTCCGTCCGGCTCTTGCTCGATTCCTGCTGGGCAGAGAACGTGAAACGAATTGAAACTCAGCTAAAGGAGGAACTGGCTCCTGCCCGCAAGTTAGCGCAAGTAGCGGATGTACGGATATTAGGAGCCATAGGAGTCATCGAAACAAAACGCTCAGTAAACATGGCATATATGCAACGCCGCTTTGTAGAAGAAGGTATCTGGGTACGCCCTTTTGGAAAATTGGTTTATCTGATGCCTCCGTTCATCATTGCTCCGGAGCAGTTAAGTAAACTAACTACCAGAGTGCTCAAGATAGTAAGCGAGATGTAACTTATTTTTTATCATTGTATAAAGTATGATTTTAGACAACATAAATCAAGAACTTCTGATTTTAAAAGAAAAGAAGAATTACCGTTCCTTCCGCAGTTGATTCATGACGGAAGAGACGTGACAGTAGACGGACGACGGATGCTGAACTTATCATCCAATGATTATCTGGGGTTAGCCAATGATTTGTCTTTAAGAGAGGAATTCTTAAAGAACCTCACCCCTGAATCATTTCTGCCCACTTCCTCTTCTTCCCGCCTATTGACAGGCAACTACACTGTCTATGAGGAGCTGGAACAACAATTAAGCACTATGTTCGGAGCAGAAAGCGCCCTCGTATTCAATAGTGGATACCATGCCAATACAGGTATTCTTCCGGCAGTCAGCGATGCCCGGACATTAATACTTGCGGATAAACTTGTACATGCAAGCCTGATAGACGGAATCAGATTATCATCTGCCAAATGTATCCGGTATCGCCATAATGATTTACCCCAGCTCCAACGTCTTCTTGAAGAAAACCACAGTATGTATGAGAAGATCATAATCGTTACCGAAAGTATCTTCAGTATGGACGGAGATGAAGCCGATTTACAAGCATTGGTACGATTGAAACACGATTACTCCAACCTTCTTCTCTATGTAGACGAAGCCCACGCTTTCGGAGCACGGGGCAGAAAGGCTTAGGATGTGCCGAAGAACAAAACTGCATCAACGACATCGACTTTCTGGTAGGAACTTTCGGAAAAGCAGCGGCATCTGCCGGAGCATATATCATCTGCCGACAAATCATCCGGGAGTATCTGATCAATAAGATGCGTACATTTATCTTCACGACAGCACTTCCTCCTATCCAGATCCAATGGACCGCATGGGTACTGAAACACTTCATCGATTTCCGGAAGAAAAGAGAGCATCTGCTGCAAATCAGCCGGAAACTGAAAGAAGCACTAACCGAGAAGGGATACAACTGTCCTTCCGTCAGCCACATCGTGCCGATGGTGGTCGGAGCAAGCGAAGATACCATCAGGAAGGCAGAAGAATTGCAACGCAAGGGATTCTATGCCCTGCCGGTACGCCCGCCTACAGTGCCCGAAGGGACTTCCCGTATCCGTTTCTCATTGACAGCGGACATCACAGAAAATGAAATCGACAGACTAATAGAAATAATAAACCAATGAAACAGCATTTTATCATCAATAACAGTCAAAAACAGCTACTATTATTCTTTGCCGGCTGGGGAATGGATGAAACACCATTTCTTCACATCCAGCCTGCAGGATGTGATTGGATGATTTGTTATGACTATCGCTCGTTAGAGTTCGATACTACTTTGATGCAAGCATATTCCGAAATAACTCTGATTGCATGGTCGATGGGAGTTTGGGCTGCCTCGCAGATAATGAAGCAGCATCCTTCCCTGCCTGTTTCCCAAAGTATCGCCATCAACGGAACACTTTATCCCATACATGCAACGAAAGGAATTATGCCATCTGTCTTTGAAGGTACCCTGCAAGGATTGAATGAACAAACGCTACAGAAGTTCCAGCGAAGAATGTGTAACTCTTCCACCGATTACAAAGCTTTTTCAAACAATAGCTCCCAAGCGTCCGGTTGAAGAGTTAAAAGAAGAACTTGCTGCCATCCGGCAACAATGCCTGTCATCGGTATCTTCAGACTTCATCTGGCATAAAGCCATCGTAGGGAAAAATGACCGGATTTTCCTTCCGCAGTATCAAGAGACAGCATGGAGAAATAAAGTAGATTCCCTTGTAAATGTCGAAGCCGCTCACTATCAGCAGGAACTTTTTTTATGAGGTAATTATGAACATCAAGTAATCATCGATCATGAATAAGACAATTATTGCGGAACGTTTCTCAAAAGCCATCGCCACCTACCCCCGTGAAGCAAACGTACAACGGCAGATAGCAGACAAAATGATCCGTCTGCTTAAAAATATATCCCTCTCCCTGCCCGAAAGTGATTGAGTTTGGATGCGGCACAGGTGTTTATTCCCGAATGCTGCTCCGTACCCTTCGTCCGGAAGAGTTATTGCTGAACGATCTGTGTCCGGAAATGAGATATTGCTGCGAAGATTTATTAAAGGAGAAGCAAGTCTCTTTTCTTTCCGGAGATGCAGAAACGATTCCTTTTCCGGATAAAAGTACTTTAATTACTTCCTGTTCTGCTTTGCAATGGTTTGAGTCGCCGGAGAACTTTTTCAAAAGATGCAATACACTACTTCATAGTCAAGGTTATTTTGCTTTCAGCACTTTCGGGAAGAAGAATATGAAGGAAATACGTGAGCTTACCGGAACAGGTCTTCCCTATCGTTCAAAAGAAGAACTTGAAGCTGCCCTGTCTCCTCATTTTGATATACTGTACTCAGAAGAAGAGCTGATTCTCCTCTCTTTCGAAAATCCGATGAAGGTATTGTATCATCTGAAACAGACAGGTGTAAATAGTTTATCAGCACATTCTTCTTTCTATCCAAAGCAAAAGAGACAGGCTTGGACCCGTCGTGATCTACAGTATTTTTGCGAACGTTACACGCAAGAATTTACACAAGGCACTTCTGTGTCTTTGACATATCACCCTATTTATATCATCGCAAAAAAGAAAAAAGTATGAAACAGAATGTATATTTTGTAAGCGGCATCGATACTGATGCAGGAAAAAGTTATGCGACCGGCTACTTGGCACGTGAATGGAACCAACATGGCAAAAGGACAATTACCCAAAAGTTCATCCAAACCGGGAATGTGGGTCACTCCGAAGACATAGACCTCCATCGTCATATCATGGGAATCCCCTTCACTGAAGAAGACCGGGAAGGGCTTACCATGCCGGAGATATATTCTTACCCAGCCTTCACCCCATCTGGCTTCCGAATTAGATAATCGACCTATCAACTTTGATAAAATCAAACGATCTACTGAAATACTGAGCGAACGATATGATTATGTCTTACTTGAAGGGGCAGGAGGTCTTATGGTCCCTCTGACTACGAAACTTTTAACGATTGATTATATCGCACAGGAGAAATATCCACTCATTTTCGTTACTTCCGGTAAACTGGGAAGCATCAATCATACACTTTTGAGCCTTGAAGCCATACAAAAACACGGTATTGTACTGGCTACAGTACTTTATAATATGTATCCTACCGTAAAAGATAAAACGATTCAGAATGATACGATGAACTTTATCCGGACTTGGCTGGAAAAATACTTTCCGGATACGAAGTTTTTATTAGTTCCTGAAATAAAAGAATAGATATTGTTTTGAGAAAAAAGAAACTGGTATTTTTTAAGAAGGCTGATTCATTCTTCTTTATAGAATAGCAGTTTCTTTTTTAAAGTTTTCTGTCTCCGTATTCTACATGGTTAAATTTGAATATTTTCCCAGCGCTTTTTCCAATGCCTCCCGTGATACCGGTTTCGTAACAAAATCAGTGCAACCGGCCTCAAAAGCCTGCTCCTTATCGGTCTCAAAGGCATAAGCAGTCAGGGCTATGACAGGAATCTCCTTCGAATAGGAACGAATAATGCGGGTAGCCTCCAGTCCACCCATACGAGGCATCTTGATGTCCATCAGAATCAAATCCGGCTGAAATCGTTTATACATTTCTACAGCCTTCAAAACCATCTTTGGCCCACAGCAAAGTATACTCTTTCCCAATCATGTTTTGACTAATACAAAATTACTGTCCACATCTTCAGCCACCAGAATCTTTTTGATTTTCTGCATTCTCTTTATAGTATGGCTGATATATTTCGTTTCAAAAGCATCGGAAAAGTTATATGCTCATCCGAATTCTCCTTATACGGTATGGTGAAGAAGAAAGTCGACCCTTTCCCTGTTTCCGAAGTGACTCCAATCTCCCCTCCTATTTCTCTATGATCATCCGGCAAATGGCGAGACCCAAGCCCGTACCCTGTGCAAAAGAATTCAATTTGACAAAACGGTCAAAGATATGATCCACTTTACTCGCCTCTATCCCGATGCCTGTATCCTTCACATAAACATGAATACAATGATTCTCTATTTTAAAGCCGAAGCGGATTTCACCTGCATAAGTAAATTTAGTGGCATTGGTTATAAAATTAGTAATAACCTGCATAATACGATTCCGATCTTCTTCAATAATCAGATCATCTTCTTTATTATCCAGAATAAGGGTAACTCCTTCTTGTACACGTCCTTTATGAATCTCATAAATATTGCGGCATACTTCCCCAGATTCATGGGCTGTTTGACATATTCCAGCGTGCCCGCTTCTATTTTCGACAAGTCCAGAATATCATTGATTAGCTGCAACAATATCTCTGAATTCTGATTGATGATACGGGAATAAAGCTTCTCCTCCTCCACATTTTCGGCAGAAGGCAACAGATTAGAGAAACCTACTATTGCATTCAAAGGAGTACGGATTTCATGGCTCATATTGGCTAGAAAGGCTGTTTTCAGCCTGTCGGACTGCTCAGCCTTGATACGGGCCTTAATCAATTCCTGCTCGATATTCTGGAAATTAGTAATATCCCAGGAAATGCCAATCAGAAGCGGTTCACGCCCTTCCATCGGTACAAGTGCTTTCAAAGTCTGCACGATACGAGTCTCTCCGGTAGCTGCCACATAGGTCTCCTGCATTTCGATTCGTTCATGCGTGCGAATCAGTTCCAGATCGTCTCTGCGAAATCTTTCGGCATCCGCACGTTCAGGAAAGATTTCAAAGTCCGTATGCCCGATGGCCCGGGAGGCGGGAATCTTGGAATGTTCGGCAAATGCCTTGTTCCAATACAGATATCTGAAATCGTCTTCGGGATCTTTCACAAACAGATAAACCGGGATATTATTCAGAATGCCGTCCAACAATAGATTTAATTCCCGAAGGTCATCCCGTTTCTTGATGACATCTGTAATGTCCTGAGTAAAAAACCAAATAAGTTCCATATCGTCTTCTTTGGTCAAATAGGTAGAAACCTGATGCACCCTTTCTTTCTCTTCACCTTTACGCACATACGCCGCGCGATACGAAAAACTGCCACCATTATCGCGTATATCTTTCAGCTTGGCTTCCCAAAGCTCCGGTGTACGCATGGAGACAGGCAGGTCATATATCTTTTGTGTGCCCATTTGCTGGGTGACACCATATTCTTCTATAAATTGTTTATTGGCATATACTAAAGTTCCATCACTCGATACGGCAAGAATACTATCACTAACCTTGTCGAGTACACTCTTAAACACCTCCAGCTGTCGCTGGGTAGCCACCCGCTCCGTTATATCACGGCACATAATCAATACATATTCCTCATCCAACGGAAAGATACGGTTCTCGTAATAATGATGGGAGCCATTGAAATCCAGATCGTGATGCGCTGCCGAAACAGTTCTTGTAGCAATCACTTTCTGCATATTCAGTGGATATTCTGATAGGCCTCCGGAGGTACCATGTCACACATACGCATTCCTTCAAAATCTTTGTTGGATATTCCGACATGATTGGTTTCTTCATTGGAAACCACTTCAATTCCTACTTCGTCGTTGTTGAAAACGGTTAACATATCCGGTAAAGAATTCAAGATTCTGACAGCATACCTTTCCTGAAAACTGGCAGTACTTTCTTCTGTCTGTTTTTCTGTTCAAAGACAGAAGTTGTCGCTTCAGTTGCTCATTTTCTTTTCTAAGCAACTCCAATTCCTCTTTTAATGCTTCTTTTGTTTGTTCGTTGTTCATAAGACATCCGGATGTAAATACGTACTTATCTGCCAAAAGTAAAGAAAAGTTTTGAGATAAGTACGTAAAACACCTTTATTTTTACAAGAATCATTCAATCACCATAACCCGGTCATTCAAAGCGACCTTCATATTATCTTCTACAAAGACTTCTTTCACTACTCCGTCTGTGGTCGAACGAATTTCGTTTTCCATTTTCATGGCTACCAATACACAAAGCGGGTCTCCACGTTTCACGGTATCACCCTTCTTTACATATGTCTTCAGGATCACTCCCGGCATAGGAGCCTGTACCACTTGTCGTCCCACAGGCTTCCGCACCGGCACGGGCATTATGTATTTTCTCCATTTCTCCCTGCAGCTCTATCTGATAAAGCTCACCCTTATTCATGATGGTATAAGAATTATTGGAAGAAGGGGAAATCTGCACTCCATGCGAATGATGATCGATGATGATCGAATGAATGGAGTCGCCTCCCATATTGTAATCGACCTCATATATTTTACCGTTGACCGCTATCTTCTTGATCGGTCCGTCTTCCAGAATCTCTACCTTATATTCACTATCCGGCATATCCAGAAGTTTGGCATAATAAGTCGCTAATGATGTACTCATATATTTATATTTTAATAGTTATTGGCAGTCATCTGCAACTTGCCGTAATATTTCCAGAGAGATTCGCCCACTACAGGGAGTGTGGTGGCACGGGATGCAGCTTCTTTCTCCCGCTCATAATGTCTCACAGCGGCAGCAATCACGGCAACTGTCGGATCGGTATTCTGACGGCGTTTCAAATCTTCTTTATCAAAACGGGTGTCAATGAATGTCGTATCATATTTTCCTTCCAGAAAGGCTGCATTCTTCAACACACGCTGGTGGAAAGGAATCGTTGTCTTAATGCCCAGAATCTTATACTCACGCAAGGCACGCGCCATGTTGGAGATAGCAGATTCGCGGGTACGTCCCCAGCAACAGAGCTTGGCAATCATCGGGTCATAATGCAGGGAGACTTCAAATCCGGCATAGGCAGCGCTGTCCAGACGGAGATTACGCCCTTCGGGAGCTTCACGAACAGTAATCACCCCGGGAGAAGGTATGAAGTTATTCTCCGGGTCTTCCGCATAAATACGACATTCGATAGCAGGCTCCGCTGAGTTTAATATCTTCTTGTTTATATGGTAATGGATTGCCCGCAGCTACCATTATCATGTCACGTACCAAATCGACACCTGTACATTCCTCCGTCACAGGATGCTCTACCTGCAAACGGGTATTCATCTCGAGAAAATAGAAGTTCTGGTCCTTATCCATCATAAACTCCAATGTCCCGGCACTGTAATAACCGATCCGCTTACACGCCTCCACAGCTACCTTCAGCATTTTCTTACGGGTTTCTTCTTTCACAAACGGAGACGGAGATTCTTCAATCACTTTCTGGTTACGCCGTTGAATGGAACATTCGCGTTCGCCCAGATGGACCACATTACCGTATTTATCTCCCATAATCTGCACCTCAATATGGTGCGGATTCTCTATATATTTCTCTATATAAACCGCATCATTACCAAACGAAGTACCTGCTTCGGATTGGGACAAACGAAGGGCTGTTTCTACTTCTTCTTCGGTGCGGACCAGGCGCATTCCTTTTCCACCTCCTCCGGCAAGCGCTTTCAGCATGATGGGATAGCCCACTTCCTTGGCTACTTTTTTCACTTCTTCAATGCCTTGCACAGGAGCTTCCGGTTCCGGGTACAATAGGCAGTCCTGCTTCACGCATGATTTTGCGTGCTTCAGTCTTGATTCCCATCTTAGCTATAATGTCGGCACCGGGACCGATAAATATTACTCCTTCTTCTTCACAACGGCGGGCAAAGTCGGCATTCTCTGATAAGAACCCATATCCCGGGTGAATAGCCGCACCGGTCTTCTTGGCAATGGAAAGTATCAACTCCGGTTTCAGATAAGAAGTATCCTCGGGCGAACCGGAGATGCAATAAGCCTCTTCTGCATAGCGGACATGCAAGGCTCCCCGATCTACATGTGTGTAAACAGCCACTGTCGAAATATTCATCACCCGGCAAGTACGGAAGATTCGCATGGCTATTTCTCCACGATTGGCAACTAATATTTTCTTTATCATAACTTGTTTTTCTTAAAGTGGAATATTCGAGTGTTTCTTAGGAGGATTTGACTGACGTTTGTTGGCCAGCATTTCGAAGCTACGTATCAGACGTAAACGGGTCACGGCAGGATCAATCACTTCATCCACATATCCCAATTCCGCTGCACGGTAAGGATTCGCAAACTTTTCACGATAATCACTCTGAAGTTCTTTTCGCCTTTCTTCGGGAGTTTGTGACTTCTCGATGTCTTTCTTGAAAAGAATATTCACAGCTCCATCCGGTCCCATCACAGCTATTTCGGCAGTAGGAAAAGCAAGATTGACATCTCCGCGAATATGCTTGGAACTCATGACATCATAAGCACCTCCATAGGCCTTACGAGTGATAACAGTTACTTTCGGTACGGTGGCTTCGCAATAAGCATAAAAGCAGTTTCGCACCATTACGAATGATACCGCCATATTCCTGATCAACTCCCGGAAGGAATCCCGGCACATCGACCAGAGTCAGAAGAGGTATATTAAAAGCATCACAGAAACGGACAAAACGGGCGGCTTTTATAGAAGCGTTGATATCCAGTGTCCCTGCCAGCACCAGCGGCTGATTGGCCACTACACCAATCGTCTTTCCGTTCAGACGGATATATCCGGTAACGATATTCGCAGCAAATTCAGACTGAAGTTCAAAGAAGTTGTTATCGTCGGCAATTGCTTCTATCATCTCCTTTATATTATAGGGCTGATTTGGATTGGCAGGCACCAAGTCAGAAAGTTCCGGTATCAGGCGAGTCAGCGAATCATTAGTAACAACGAAAGGTGGCTCTTCCATATTGTTTCCCGGCAGATAGGAAATAAGTTCACGGATGTAATTGATACATTCGATATCATTCTCAGCAGACAGATGCGCCACACCCGATTTTGTCATGTGGATACCTACCCCGCCTAACTCTTCTTTACTTACTTCTTCCTGTGTCACACTCTTTACTACATCGGGACCGGTGATAAACATATAACCGGAATTTTTTACCATCAGAATAAAATCGGTCAACGCGGGAGAATAAACAGCGCCACCGGCACACGGCCCCATAATAGCACTGATCTGCGGAATTACTCCCGAAGCCATGGAATTGCGCAGGAAAATCTCTGCATATCCTGCCAATGAACGGACTCCTTCCTGAATACGGGCACCGCCGGAGTCATTCAGTCCGATAATGGGAGCCCCCATTTGCATTGCCATATCCATCACTTTACAGATTTTCTTGGCATGTGTCTCCGAGAGAGCTCCGCCAAACACAGTGAAATCCTGTGCAAAAACATAGACCAGCCGTTTGCCGATCATTCCGTAACCGGTCACCACCCCGTCACCGGAAAATTTCTGTTTCTCCATACCGAAATCGGTACACCGATGAGTTACCAGTTTATCAAGTTCGATAAACGATCCTTTCTCCAAAAGTAAATCGATGCGTTCACGGGCGGTCAGCTTGCCCACAGAGTGCTGTTTTTCAATGCGAGCGTCTCCACCGCCTTTTTCAGCTTTCCTGTTCAGTACTTCCAGGTTCTTGATGCTCTTTCATAGGCTGTTTGTATAAAATGTTATGTGTAAAAATAAACAGTAATAAATGAAATCATTGTCATATTGATTACACAAAGGTCTTTTTATATAATGAACGCATCATTTGCGGAAATTGTTAGCATTTATGCCTTAAAACATCTTTATGGCGATTTATTTATTATTTTTTTGCAGACGGTTTCCACAACAAAGTCACACAATCATGTGTTTATCGCTTATCATTTTAATAAAACCTATACCCTAACAAAATGAGAACAATTAAAATTCTTATTAGCAGCCGGTTTCCTGCTCGTATTGGGTACAAGTGTTCATGCACAGGTACAACGGAATGAAACCTATCTACCCAAATTTGCCATCAAGACCAATGCTCTCTATTGGGCCACTTCTACTCCCAATTTAGGAATCGAAGTCGGGTTGGCAAAGAAACTGACTCTCGACATATCCGGTAACTACAATCCGTGGAAGTTTGGTGACGACCGTCAAATCAAACACTGGCTCGTTCAACCGGAATTACGCTATTGGCTCTGCGAACGTTTCAACGGAAGCTTCTTCGGTTTGCACGGACATTACGGAGAAATGAATGTCAGCAATCTGAATATATTCGGAATGGGACATGACCGTTATGACGGCAGTCTGTATGGAGCCGGTATTTCCTACGGATACCAATGGATCATAAGCAGTAAACGATGGAGTATGGAAGCTACCATCGGAGTGGGCTACGCCCGTCTGGAATATGATAAGTATGCTCGTGGTGACGGAGGTGAAAAAGTTCGGGCACAACAGCCGCAATTATTTCGGTCCGACCAAAATCGGTCTTAGTTTCATTTATGTCATCAAATAATCGAACTTTATAAAACTTACAAAGATGAAAAGAAAACTTATCTATCTATTTATAGCTCTTGCCGCCACAATATTGCCGGCACATGCACAGAAATTTCTGAATGATGAACTCACGCTTTCCAATGTATCGTTATGGCAACAAGGCAACTCGCTCTATGTCGGAATGACGGTTGATATGAAAGATCTGACTATAGGTTCCGCACGCAGTTTAAGCCTTATCCCTGCTGACGGACGGACAGCATAATATTCCGCTTCAAGAAATCATTGTCAATGGGAAAAGACGTGAAAAAGCATACATCCGTGGATTGGCAATCAGCAAGGAAGAACCGACTGCCCTCATTGTCCCTTATAATAAACGAGAAACATTTAATTATACGCAGGTCATACCTTACCAACCGTGGATGGCTAATGCTTCTTTACAACTTGTTGAGAATCTATGCGGATGCGGCAATTATCAGGAAATGAACGCACAGGAACTGATTACCAATGATGTATCAACCGAAGCCAAACGTTTGAGTGCCATGTCGCCTATTGTGGCTTATATCCAGCCTACAATGGAGGTAGTAAAAACCGTAGCGAACAATATGAAGCGCATCTGGATTTCCCTGTCAATAAATCTGTTATCCTTACTGACTTCATGAACAACCACTCCGAACTGGTGAACATTCATTCTATGTTTGACAAAATTCAGAATGACAAGAACCTGACCGTACAAAGCATCAGCATTGAAGGATTTGCTTCTCCCGAAGGACCACTGGCCTTCAACGAACAGCTATCCAAAAAACGTGCGGAAGCCTCTGAAAGATTATCTCGTCAAGAATGGGAAAAGGCACCCGCCAAACTGTATAAGGTGACTTTCGGCGGCGAGAACTGGGATGGACTGGTGAAAGCACTCGAATCCTCTTCTATGAAGGATAAAGAAACATTCCTGAATATCATCAAAAATACTACGAACGATGTGAAACGCAAACAGGAAATCATGAAAGTGGGCGGGGGAGCTCCCTATCGTAGTATGCTCAAGGAAATCTATCCGGGATTGCGTAAAGTGAATTGTAAGATCGACTATACAGTAGTTAACTTCGATGTAGAACAAGGACGTATCATCATCCGGGAAAATCCGAAATATCTGAGTCTGAATGAGATGTACCAGGTCGCCAATAGTTATCCGAAAGGCAGCAAAGACTTTGTAGATGTATTTGATATTGCTGTACGCATGTATCCGACCGATGCAGTAGCCAATCTGAATGCAGCAGCTGTCGCCCTTATCACAGAAAGATATCAATACCGCATTAAAATATATGGAAAAAAGCAGACCACACCACTGCCGAATTTATGAACAATACGGGAGTGTACAATTTCCTAAATGGAGACATCCAACGTGCTATGGCCGCATTCGAACAAGCTGCCAAATTAGGTAACGAAGCAGCTCAGGCGAACTGAAACAGTTACAGCAAATCATTAAATGTGAAGATGAAATAAATAGAAAAAACAAATAAAACGGGTTTCTGGTCGCCGCATAAAATGATTAGTCATTCATCCATGAGACGTTTGTTTGTTATATAGATATTCAAATGAACGTTGACTATTTAAAATTTAGACTATTATGACACTAATCCTTGCTATTATTCCGGTACTGCTATTAATCGTATTGATGGCGTTCTTCAAAATGTCCGGAGACAAAAGTAGTATCATTTCGCTTAGTGGTAACCATGCTGATTGCACTTTTCGGCTTCACCTTTTCTGTGGACAATCTGTTTTATTCCTTTCTATACGGAGCGCTAAAAGCAGTCTCTCCTATTTTAATCATTATCCTGATGGCTATTTTCAGTTACAACGTATTGCTGAAAACAGAAAAAATGGAGATCATAAAGCAGCAGTTCACTTCTATCTCTACAGACAAGAGCATTCAGGTGTTATTACTGACATGGGGATTCGGAGGATTACTGGAGGCGATGGCAGGATTCGGAACGGCGGTTGCCATCCCGGCAGCGATTCTTATCAGTCTGGGATTTAAGCCGATATTCTCGGCTACAGTCAGCCTGATAGCCAACAGCGTAGCAACAGCTTTCGGAGCAATCGGAACTCCGGTATTAGTATTGGCAAAGGAGACGAATCTGGACGTACTGCATCTTAGTACCAATGTCGTATTGCAATTATCAGTACTTATGTTCCTTATTCCTTTAGTATTGCTTTTCCTTACCGACCCCAAACTGAAACACTCCCTCAAGAATCTGTTCTTGGCTTTATTGGTAGGCAGTGTTTCTTTAATCAGCCAATACCTCGCAGCCAGATACATGGGAGCGGAGTCACCTGCCATCATCGGAAGTATTCTGTCGATCATTGTCATTGTCCTTATGGGAAGCTGACTGCGTCCAAAGAAGAAAAAGAACGAAAAGTACGCTGAGAACCAAAGACATACTCAATGCATGGAGCATTTATTTACTGATTTTATTCCTGATTATCCTCACCAGTCCGCTTTTCCCGGAATTGAGAAGTACATTAGAAAATAACTGGATTACAAGAATCAGCTTGCCTATCAATGCTTCTACCGTGAACTATACTATCTCTTGGCTGACTCATGCAGGTGTACTACTTTTCCTTGGTACTTTTATCGGCGGCTTAATACAGGGAGCGAAAGTTAAAGAACTGTTCATTGTACTTTGGAATACCGTAAAACAGTTGAAGAAAACCTTCATTACAGTAATTTGTCTCGTCGGGTTATCCACCATTATGGATGCTTCGGGAATGATTGCTATTATTGCTTCAGCGTTGGCTACCGCCACCGGAAGTTTGTATCCGCTGTTTGCTCCGGTCATCGGATGTTTAGGAACCTTTATCACGGGAAGTGATACATCATCCAACATCCTTTTCGGAAAATTACAGGCCAGTGTCGCCGGACAGATCCATGTCAGTCCGGACTGGTTATCAGCTGCAAATACAGTAGGTGCTACAGGTGGTGAAATTATTTCTCCGCAAAGTATTGCTATCGCAACTTCTGCCGGAAACCAACAAGGAAAGGAAGGAGAAATTCTAAAAGCCGCTATCCCGTATGCACTGGCTTATGTGGTAATTACCGGAATTATCGTTTATATCTTCAGTTAATCTCCTGAAAATGAGAACAGAATTATAGTGACGCTATCCTGTTGATATAGTGACGCTATCCTATATACATAGTGACGCTATAACAACAGGATAGCGTCACCATGTTTGAATGCCCTATTTTAGAGCGACCAAAACAATGCTAATTTTCATCCCTTCCAAAGAATAAAAGACAAATTTTAGCGTTCAGTAACTGTCTGTGGGAAATTTAGCCAAGTGTTCCAGCCAAATTGCCATTTCTCAAGTGCTACAATCACCCTATCTTTGCATCAGAAATAACAAATAGAAAGAAAAAAGAATATGAAACTAATAAAAAACTTAATGAGTGCTTTCGCTATTGTACTGGCAAGCACAGGCCTTGCGCAGGAAACAGCGGAGAAAATAAAAAGAGTAATGAACCAACAAAGGAGGAAAATAAAATGGAAGTAGTATCATTAAATAAAGCCGATTTCTTGAAGAAAGTATATAACTATGAAGCCAACCCGAAAGAGTGGAAGTTTGAAGGAAGCAGACCTGCAATCGTTGATTTTTACGCAACCTGGTGCGGTCCGTGTAAAGCACTTCACCCCGTTCTCGAAGAACTTAGCAAGGAGTACAGTGGTAAAGTAGATATCTATCAGATCGATGTAGATAAAGAAAAGGAATTGGCTGCCGCATTCGGCATCCGCAGTATTCCAACCCTGCTGATGATCCCTATGAAGGAAGAGCCGAGAATTTCACAAGGAGCGCTGCCGAAAGACCAACTAAAAAAAAGCAATTGACGAATTTCTTTTAAAACAGAACAACGAAGCTAAATAAACTAACTTCAACTTTTTTCTTGATAAGTAGTTGCCCTCTATTAGTACTTTAAGGTTAATAGAGGGCTAATTGTATATAAACCACTCTTATGTTTTCCGATATGGTATCAGATTGAAGAACAACAGATATATCTGACAGAAAAAAGGTAATATTGTGTCTATCAAAGCGATACAAGATTCGAATATTTTACATACATTTGTTCAGGAATCAATATAATACATTTATGAAATCGATTATTACCTCCATCTTTGTCTTGCTTTTAGCTGTTTCCACATCAGCACAGAAACCGCTTCCAACAGAGCAGATTTCCACTATTCCACATAACTTACTAATACACAATCAGCCTGTTGATTACAAAATAAAAGGAAACTCAATCAGTATGACCGCCAGCAGGAAGACTAACCTTTTCAATAGTCCTTCCGGCAAGCCCAAAGTGGTAAATGCTCCGCTTATACTCTTTGAACCGGAAGCGAATTTCACTATTAGTGCCAAAGTAACAGGCAAACTAAAAGCTGTTTATGATGTGGCGGCACTTGTTGTCTATCAGGATGACGAGACTTGGGCCAAGTTCTGTTACGAGAACTCTGTCAATCTTATGCCGACAATTGTATCTGTTGTGACTCGTACGTTTTCAGATGACTGTAATTCAATGCCAACCGGTGACTATGCGTATATGGCAATCGTAAAGAGAGGCTCTGAGTACTCATTTTTTTATTCCCCGGACAATAAAAACTGGTCTATGGTACGAAACTTCAACCTCAATACTACTGGTAAGATTAAAGTAGGGTTTGCTGTACACGGATCGCGTGGGAACGGATTTACCGGGGATTTTAGTGAAATAAAATATCTGCCGAGAGCACTTGATGATATGAGGACATTGTCAGAAGAATAAAAAATGATATACCCAAAATTTAAGCTAATCATAAAATGAAAACCAAACGCACAAGAAGTTCCTTTCGTTCGATGAGTTCGAAGATACACACGTTAGCAAACGAGAAAGACGTTTTCCTACTGACACATACGATTCCCCATAGTCTGAGATTTCCCCACTGCGATGCGGTGATGCATCACGGAGGGGCAGGCACAACACATAGTGTAGCTCGCACCGGCAAACCACAGGTGATCATGCCGCTTATCATCGACCAGCCTTATTGGACCTATCGTGTACAGCAATTAAAGATAGGACCGGAACGAATTAAAATAGGTAAAGATTCCGACAGGGAATTAAAAGAAAAGATATACGATTTAGTGGCTAATCCTGTATATAAAAAGAATGCAGGAGAGTTAGGCGAAAAGATTCGTTCCGAACAATCTACAGACAATTTTTGTGACTTTATAGAATCAATAGTGTCTGAAAATCAATAGCCGGTAAAAAAAATGCTTCACAAACTATTTATACCTATTTTCCGTTATAATAATAAAAGAGTTGCTATTCTCGGAAATATCCGAAGGAAAATAAAAAAACAGTATCATTTTATGCAGGAATCTACCGACAAATTCAAGAATGAGGAGTTAATACTCCGCGATTATCTGGCTATTGAAAGAACAAAGTTGGCCAATGTACGAACCTTGTTCTCTTATATCCGTACTTCACTCTATCTTCTTACTGCCGGAATCGGAATATTTCAGATCGAAAGTATATCCCGTCTGGACGGTCTCGCATGGGTATGTGTCGCAACCGGAGTTATCTTGTTCATTCTGGGCTTCATCCGTTATTTTCAAATGGGTAAACAATTGAAGGGGTATGTAAAACAGTCCCATTGTGATTAGGATACCTGGTTGCAGTGTAAAACATCACATGAAATATCACCATCTTTGTTGCTTCATCACGAAGCCTTCAAAGAAATCATCCCGATAACTATTTCCAATTGCAATCTCGTACGATTTGATAAATATATCATTGTTATCAAACGAATTGATATGGGCTGTATTGACTATATACGACTTATTGACCCGTAAAAAGACTCCTTCGGTAATAAATCAAAAACGGCTTTCAGACTCATACGGGTAATGATACGTTGTTCGCCTAATTGCAAGATCACATAATCTTTCAATCCTTCGACAAAGAGGATATCAGAGAAGTTGACTTTGAAATACCTGCGTTCCGCCTTTACAAAGAAATATTCGGCAGCCGCAATCGTTTCAATCGCTTCCTTTTCCTCTTGCAACAATAAGGAATGATAAGACTGCGCTTTCTCAATCGCTTTCTGAAAGCGTTCCGCCTCCACCGGCTTTATCAGATAATCAATCGCATCCACCTCATAACTATCTAATGCGTATTCTGTATAAGCGGTAGTGAAGATTACCAATGTTCGTTTGGAGATAGTTCGGGCAAACTCAATTCCCGTAATACCCGGCATCTGAATATCCAGAAATACAAGGTCTACTACATGCTGCTCCATAAAGTCAGAAGCTGTGGCAGCACTATTAAAGCTTCCCACCAACTGAAGACATTCCGCCTCCTCTATCAGTAATTTCATTGCCTCACGTGCCAATGGTTCATCATCTACAATAATACAATTCATAGCGTTATACATAAAATTACAATATACCGATTTTCATTCTCTATCTGTTCCAGTTCATAACGATCGGGATATAACAGCCCCAATCTACGCTGAATATTTGCCAGCCCAATACCTCCTACCTTGTTACTGACAGCAACCGCCGGCGTGGAATTTTCACAACGAAATTCCAACCGGTTTTCTTCTACCTTAAAAGAAAGATGTACGGACGAAGGATGCTCACTATCAAAACTATGTTTCACCGCATTCTCCACAAACGGAATAAACAATAACGGCTGAATCCAAATGGAGTCAATGTCTCCCTCCTGCTCCACTGTAAACTGAAAATGATCCCTACGTATTTTTTCCAGATTCAGATAGTCATTCAGAAAACGAATATCCGAAGCTAAAGAGACCCTTTCGCGCGAACTGTCATTAATCTGATACCGCAGTAAATCTTCCAGCTTAAAAAAAGAACTTTGGAAGCCTCTTCCGGATTCCTCTTAATCAGCACATTGGCATTATTCAGCATATTGAACAGGAAATGCGGGTTTATCTGATTTTTAAGGAACTTCAGTTCAGATTGCAAAGTGGTAGATTCAAGTTTATCAATACGCAGATTATAACGCAGCCAATGAGTGAACAATGAAATTGCCGCCGAACCTGCGGTAACAAACCCCATAGTAAGTATGCCCGAAAAGGCATTGATGAAAGTAGCAAATCCATCGGGGTTCCTGACAGGCAAAATAACCTCAAAAAGCAATCCTTGCGTAACTGAAAGAAAAGTGATTACCACCAGATTGGTGATGATAGCTGCCAAAACATAACTACCCAAACGATTCTTTAATAGAAAACGGGGAACCAGCACGTGCAGGTTCGTATAAATCACCGCATCCATAGACAAGAAATATGCCAGACACCCTCCCAAGCGTCGCCAAAAAGAGACAGTCTGCAAAGGCTCGTACCAAAAGACATTGATGGTAATCAGCAAAACAACCAGTTGCAACAGGATATGCCTGTATATTCTGTAATGAGAGCTTATCAGAAAAGCGGTCACACCTCTGTCATCCATAGTTCCATCATACGGATTTCTATCAACCGTACTTCTATCTTCTATATTTATTATCATTGTTCACCTCCATTCAATTCCAGTCTTATACATTCAGTAGTTAACAACAATCCGTAACGGTCACCATACAATAAGTCCAGCCTTTGCCTGATTCGTTCCAGCCCTCTGTCTTCAGAGAGATTAAGTTGCGGACACATGCAAATGAATACAATCATGCCTTTTTCAACTTTCAGATGAATACTCAGAGAAACAGGAAGAACGATCTGCTGTTCGTGCATCAGCTTCATAATATGCTGTACGAAAGGAATAAAAAGCAAAGGTGGAACCAACATCCGGTTTACCTCCCTTCCGAAATAAATTGATAGCTGAATTGCGGCTGGGAACTCTGTTCCAATGTCAGATAATTTGTAAGGAAAGCAACTTCACCGCTAAGTAATACTTTGTGCCTGCTGCAATCATATAACTGATAGCGCAGCAACTGGCTCAGCTTCATCAACATCTTCGAAGCCTTTTCCGGCTCGGTCAATGTCAGTTCACCCGAATGATGCAACGTTTTGAAAAGAAGTTCGGGACTGACCTGCTCTTTCAGCTGCTCTACTTCAGAAAGTACATGTGCCTTTTCCATCTGTGAAACACGTCGGTTTTCTATCATCCATTCTTTCAGGAGCACAGTCATCGTTCCCCCTATCATACAAAGCGTTGACAGCATAAAAGAAGATATGTAGTCCATCAGCATGGGAACCGAGAAATACGATCCCCGTGCGTGAAGTTCTGTGGCCAATAGGAATAAGCCAGATATTCTATAATCATCTGTATCAACAGTGCAACGATCATTGCCACAGACAATAATGATAAATACACCATATAATGCCTTTTCAACAAATATCTTGGGAATAACCAAAAAAGATTCAGGCAGATAACACCCACATAAGTAAGCAAGTATATAAAAGTGAACACATAAATCCATCCCCCAATATATCGGTAGTCCATAAAAATGATGAACACCTGATTGAAAGAGATAGTGCCCAGCACCATGACAAGTATCAGATACCGTATCCATCGAAATTCAGGACTAACAAGTAATCTATATAAAATCGCAGATTTGTTGCCTGCTGTAGCTGTTTCAGTTGCCATATGCTTCATTGGGTACGAAGATAAAACTTTTTCCTTCAAGATTTCTATCCGGATATCTAAAATTCAAGTTTATAGCTCACATTCGTCAGAACCGTGGAACCGTCAGTTGCATCTATTTTTCCGGTTTTCACATTATATTCATGTCCGTAGTGCTCTTTCGTAGCCATGAAATTCAATCCTTTTACAGCAAATTCATGAGATACTTTCTTCTTATTGATACGGTAGCTGACAGTATAATTACCGATAAACATGGGTGAATATTGTTTGGAGAATGCTCTCGTTTCGTCATATTGCACTTCCTTGTCCGGGTGTTTCAGGGTCGCTTCTACATCAATCGGGGAATACCGGTCCCCTCCCTGTAATGTCAGTTTCAGATTGACACTAAGGATATTCTCCCTGTTTCGCCCCAACATCCATTCCTTGCCGATAAGTCCATTGATGACGTAGTTCCGGTTAAACTTCGTATCATACCACACACCGTCTCCACCACGGTAACGAGAGTCAAACAACGAACCGGAAACCATATAATAGAGTCCTTTCTCCAGAAAACGTTCGAGAGTAATGTCAATTCCAATATTGCGGCCTCTCCCTTATTGATAAGGGCATCCTCTACGTAAAAATCAGAGCGATTGAGCACAGAATAGGAACTGTCCGCCATCAAAGGTACATCATGCAGAAACTGTACATAGGGTTCTATTTTCAGATTCATGCGGTCTGTAATTTTGTAGCTGAAAGATAACATGATATGCTGTGCTTTGGTAAAATCCAGATTCTTGTTAACAGATTGACTTCCTGTATTTTTTGTTTTTACAAAGTAGACGTCCATTTTCTCCATCCGACTGTACATTCCGTAAGCTAAGGCAAAAGTAGCTTTCGGGCTAGCTTGCCATTTCAAACCGGCACGGGGTTCAACCGACCATTTATTATTCAATGTCAAATATTGCCCGTAGATGCCGGCATTGAGAGTCCAACGGTCACTCAAACCGACAGAAGAACTATTGTAGACAGAAAGCAGACTTGTATTGCCGTCCCCCTGAGATACGGTTTCCAGTACCTGGGCTTCGTAAGGCGCTATAGAAAGATTCATATCATAGAACATAGCGGTATATGTAAAGCCTGTTTTATTAGTAAACCGGTTGCTGAACTTACGATTATAGGTACTGGTTACTATGAGGTTGGTGTGCTTCGATTCAAGATCCATGTAAGGAGTCGATTCCAAAGCGTGATTGAACATGGAAGCGCCTCCGTCCAGTTGTGAATAGGTAGCGGCAACGGTGGTTTTCAGCGATGCGTCACTATTGAAGAAATAACGGTGGCTGATACCCCCAGCCGCCATATACTGTTTGTCACGCGACTCACTACGGTCACCCAAATATTCCCATTTCTCCGGATTTCTTTCCATGTCACTCTTAAATTTGTCTATCAAGCTGGTTCCCCATACTGAGAAAGTTCCGGCTTTCTGCGTAGGAAAGTTAGTTTGAAATTCAAATCCTGATAATCCATCGTTCCACCGTCAAGATTCAGTAGCCCTGTGGTAGAGTAACGGTAATTGAAGATATACGATGCTTTATGTTTCTTACTCAAAGGACCCTCAGAAGCAACATCAATTCCCATAATCCCTACTTGAATCGTGTTTTCATTCTTTTGATTATTACCATTTCGTAGCTTCATATCAAATACACCGGACACAGCATTTCCATATTCCGCCGGAAAAGCTCCGGTAAAGAAATCAGAATTACCGAGTACCTGTGAACTAAGAGAAGAAAGAATTCCTCCACCCAATGTGGCAATATCCGCGAAATGATTCGGATTCGGGATTTCTACATCTTCCAGTCGCCATTGTAAAAGATGGGGTGCATTACCATGAATAGAGATGCCATTGGAAGAAACACTGGGTGCTACTCCGGCAAAAGCAGAAACTAAGCGTGCCGGATCATCAAAACCACCTGCATAACGGCTCGCTTCTTCCACACTTAACATACGTGCCCCAGTGGTCGCCATCTTATTCATCGCTTCCTCTTTGTTCGTTCGGGCACGAACTACGACTTCACTCAGTTCGTTTACACTTTCCTTCAGAGGGATTTCCAGATAGACTTCTTTGGCGGAAGTTACCAGTATTTCTCTAAAAAGTCCCGGTTCATACCCCATAAATGCTGCTTCTATCGTATGTCTCCCGACAGGAACCTGCGGAATAATGAAACGTCCCAAACTATCGGTTGTCGTCCCCATCCCTGCTTTATCAGACAATCTAACTGTCGCATACGGTATAGGGTATTTTGAGTCTCCATCCACTACCATTCCACGAATGGTCTGTACCGGACGGCCTTTCCGTTCCGATGTTTGCCCCAAAACAGTAACTGATACAAATAAGGCAATCAATAATAATATCCATCCCCCATAGCGATACAGTTTCCGTGTGAGTTCTTCGCAAAGAACTTTTTCAAAAGTTTTAAGTACTATCCCACATTCATCTGCCGGAATACCTGAACGGGTTGCTATTTCCCCCAATAACATAGTTTTATTCATCTTCATGACTTATTTTGTTTTTTATTTCGACACGAAGATAAGGGATACAGTATTGCCTGTTTTTCAAATGAGACGAACACGCCTCGTTTGTAGACAAGATATAGGATTGATAAGATAAATATGCCTTCCCCTCTAAATGTTCTAAATTTAATATAATAACAACAGGAGGTTACTCTAAAAATAATGAACTACAGGATATGCTGCATAAATTAATGTAATAATATACAGAAAAGCGAGCCCACACTGCATAATACTACGTGAAATATGCATCTATTCTTGTTCATATAACACTCGTTGGTTTTAAAGGAACACCTTGTTCCTTTAAAACCAACACTTCGTTCCTCACCGAGGAACCTATTTTTTCTTGATGAGAAAGTTATAAAAAGGCTATTTTAGCTTATTTTTCTCTAGTTTGTCATAGATATCGAGAAATCAAAACGTGACATAAGAAACAAAATCGAATGATTAATCTTTCCAAATAACAGGCATCAACAGAAAATGATTACTATTTATTCAATTATCTCTTCCAATGACATAAAGAAGAAAATCCACACTTACAAATCATTGAGATATTCTATTCCCCTTAGTGAACGTAATGGAATCATGGTCTTTAGAACTCGTGTAAATATCCACTTTTTAAGAAAGGTCATTTTTTCAGTAGCTGCGGAGCAATCCTCACTTTACCCATAATATTCTACTTGTTCTGTTCTTTTTTTTGATTTGAGGTGTGGCTATTCGACAAATGGGAACGGATTGATTGTAAATAATGGCAATCAACATCAAGGTAAAAAACCCGTTTTATCTTTCTCGGTTATTTCCCGGATTACTTTACAGGGAACTCCTGCAGCGATTACATTCTCCGGAATATTCTTTGTGATTACACTACCTGCACCGATTACAGAATTTTTCCCGATCGTAACACCACCCATAATATGAACTCCGGCACCTATCCATACATTATCTTCAATTACAATCGGATAAGCATAGCATCCCCCCATAACACGTTCTTGCGGATCGAGCGCATGATTTGCCGTATATAGACCAACGCGTGGTCCTAATAATACATTATCACCTATCGTAATGAGATTTCCATCCAACATAATACAATCAAAGTTGGCAAAGAAATTGTTTCCAATACTGATATTGAATCCGAACTCGCACCGGAAATGCGGCTCAAAATGAACACCATTACCGACATGTTTCAATAGTTTACGTAATAATGCCTCCCGAACTTCTTTAGGTCTTCCATAAGTGGAATTATAATCATTAGTCAGAAAAACAGCCCGTTCTCTTCTTTGAACCAATTCTATAGACAAGTCATTATACATTTCCCCTGAATGCATTCTTTCACACAATTCTTTATTTTCCATATATCACGATATTTTTTAATGCAGTATGTATTGCAAATATATGGAATTAGCCGGATTAAAGAAACAGCAGTTGATTTTCAAAAATAATTTTATAACTTTGGCGATATTGAATCCTTGTAATTTTATATAAAGCATGAATATCATTTCTCTTAAAGACTCACCTCAATATTTAGAAAAAGCTATTGCCTATTTCCAAAGTAAATGGGCTAATGAAAACACGAAAATGGTGTATGACGATTGTTTCAGACATTCTCTAAAAGCCGAAAATCCCATACCTCAATGGTATCTTCTTATGAATGGTGATGAAATTGTAGGGTGTGCAGGACTTGTTAGCAATGATTTTAATTCTCGTATGGATTTATATCCTTGGTTCGTTTCCTTATTCATTGAGGAAAAGTACAGAGGAAATAACTATGCCAGTCTTTTAATAGAACGGGCAAAGAAAGATACACAAAAAATCGGTTTTTCAAAATTATACTTAAGTACCAGTCATACTTCGTATTACGAACGATTAGGCTTCACCTATATCGGAGATTGTTGGCATCCTTGGGGAGAAAGTTCTCGTGTATATGAAATCATTCTAAAATAATCAGATAGAAACAATAACAGATTTCATAGAAATAAACCGAAAAGACTAGATTACTTTATAATCTCTAAGTCTTCAACCCGTACATATCCAACAGTTTCGTCAGATTCTGTTATAAGAGTATATCTCACTTTGCACCAATCACCTTTAATATCATCAATAACAACGCGTCTGCCAAAGTATGCACCTGCCATATTATCATCTTTATTTATCAATCTCCCATTGGGTGAAATATAAGCACGATTGGTACAAAGAAAAGCCCGATCACCAATCTTTATAGGCAAAAGGTAACAGATTTACAATTTTCAGGCATTTTCAAATCAGACTTATATACATTCGCCAAGTTTTCCGTAGTCATATTAATCCAAATATGAAATCCTTCTCTGAAGTCAAGTTCCGAAAAAGAATGATTTATATGAATTTGTGAATTGCATGAATACAGTTTCCCATATTTTTCAGAAGTGCTCGCATAAACAGCATATAAGATATTACCCTGTTCATAATAATAAACGACATTATTAAGGTCACCCCCATCCGAGTACCATTTGATAGTCTTGCGTACCCTTCCTTTTTCATCATAATATAAAGTCGCAAAACTTGTGACCTGCCTATAGTCTATATCAGCTACCACATCTGAGTGATCACACATACTCGGAGCAGCAAACTCCAGATACATATATTTACCTAAACTATCGACAGGTACAAGATACGCTATCCGTAACGGCATCTTATTAATAGCTTCAACTTGACTTGTACATTCCGGATAAGTATTTGTCTGTGCAAAGGCTGATATTGCCACAACAGAGAGTAACAGAGTTAATAGGATTGTTCTCATTATATTCATTCAAGTTTTAAGTCCCTCAAATATACAAAAAAAGGCATAAAAAAAGGCTATCTATCCCAGACAGCCAATCTTTTTGTTAACCTTAAATCTAATACTATGAAAAACACACTACAAAGATACGGACTTTCCGCATATCTCCAAATTTCCGGAGCAGAGCGGAGCATCTTATAACATGGTTTAATAAAAGCAGCAGATTCGTTAACATTTAACATAATTCATTTGGATATTAACTAATGCCTGACAGAATCTGAAATACCGTCAGCCCAAAGAACACTTGTCTATCTTAAACCTCACACCGGATATCCAAACCTTTTTCATAGTTCTTTTGTTTATAAAGTAGAATAACTAAATACACGATATGAGCATCAAAGAACAATACTGGAAATATTCCCTCATCGTCATCATACTATTTATGGGAATCATCATCTTCCGTCAAATCACCCCTTTTCTAGGGGGATTGTTGGGAGCACTCACTATTTATATTCTAGTACGTAAACAAATGGCACACCTGACAGAAAATCACAGCAGAAACGGTTATGGTATTTTTGGTACCACTTGGATTAACCGTCTGGCTATTGGTAAGCAAACTTCAAGATATCAATCTGGACCCTCAAACATTCATCGCTCCTATGCAGCAAGTGGCAGAGTTTATCAAAGAAAAAAACCGGTTACGATGTATTAGGGAAAGATACCATATCATTCATTGTCTCCATCCTTCCCGCATCGGACAGATCATTATGGAAAGCATCAGCAGCCTTGCCATCAATCTGTTTGTCATGGTATTCGTACTATACTTTATGCTGATAGGAGGAAAAAAAAATGGAGGCTTATGTGAATGATATTTTGCCATTTAATGAAGCAAACACACAGGAAGTTATTCATGAGATTAACATGATTGTACGTTCCAACGCTATCGGCATCCCGCTATTAGCAATCATCCAAGGAGGAGTAGCCATGATAGGATATCTCATCTTCGGAGCACCGAACATATTAATTCTGGGATTTCTTACCTGCTTTGCCACCATCATTCCAATGGTAGAACTGCCTTGATATGGTTTCCCCGTAGCTGCTTATCTTGCTGTAACCGGAGACTGGTTCAATGCTATCGGACTCGCTGCCTACGGAGCAATAGTCGTATCACAATCTGATAATCTGATCCGCTTTATCCTGCAAAAGAAAATGGCCGATATACATCCTCTGATCACTATATTCGGAGTTGTAATTGGCTTGCCGCTATTCGGTTTTATGGGAGTTATCTTTGGTCCGTTACTACTCTCACTATTCTTTCTCTTTGTTGACATGTTCAAGAAAGAATATCTGGATTTACGAAATAACCTTCCTTCGAGATGACGGAGCTACCAAAAAATGCGTACTTTTGCAGTCGTAAAAACGACACTTTAATTCAATGGAAGCATTTACATTCAATACTGTCGAACTGATTCTTTTTATCAGCGGCAGGTATTCTTTTTATCATTCAGCTCATTTATTATTTCGGCTTGTATAATCGAATACATATCCGCAATAAAGGCTGTACGCAAAAGAAGAAGTGCATTTCACACAGGAAATGCCTCCACTTTCCGTAATACTTTGTGCACGAAATGAAGCTGATAACTTACGTAAAATCTTACCTTCCATTCTCGAACAAGACTATCCGCAGTTCGAAGTGATTGTTATCAACGATGCTTCTACAGATGAAACAGAGGATGTATTGGGATTTATGGAAGAGAAATACCCTCATCTCTACCATACCTTTATCCCCGACAGTGCACGCTATATCAGCCACAAGAAACTAGCCTTAACGCTAGGTATCAAAGCCAGTAAACATGACTGGTTAGTATTTACAGAAACAAATTGTATGCCTGCCAGTCGACAATGGCTTAAACTAATGGCACGCAATTTCACTTCACAGACTCAAATAGTGCTGGGATATAGCGGTTACGACCGGACCAAAGGATGGCTACACAAACGGGTGGCTTTTGACACTTTATTCCAATCCCTGCGTTATTTGTGTTTTGCACTGGCAGGAAAGCCATATATGGGTATCGGACGTAACATGGCTTATCGGAAAAATTATTCTTCAAAGAAAGGTTACTCCCTTACCTGAATCTGCAACGCGGAGAAGATGATCTGTTCATCAACCAGATAGCGACTCCATCAAACACACGGGTAGAAACGGATATCAATGCAACCATGCGGATACAACCTGTATATAACTACAAAGAATGGAAGGAAGAAAAGATTAGCTACATGGCTACCGCACGCTATTATCGCGGCATACAACGCTATTTATCAGGATTTGAAACTTTCTCCCGTTTACTGTTTTACGCTGTCTGTATAGCGGGTATTGTAATCGGTATCCTCCATTTACACTGGCTGTCTGCCGGAATTGCATTATTGATATGGATATTCCGTTATATTGTACAGGCAGTCGTCATCAATCAAACAGCCAAAGAAATGGGCGGAGGCAGAAAATATTATTTCTCTCTGCCGGTATTCGATATTCTCCAACCCATCCAGTCACTTAGATTTAAACTCTACCGTTCTTTCCGGACGAAAAGGAGATTTTATGAGAAGATAAGCAATCATATAGATTACAGGGTTCGCTGCATATAAATCGCATCCGAACCATCATGATAATAGGCTGGCTTTACTCCCACGGGAATAAAGCCATTTTTCATATATAGCCTGATAGCAGGAGTATTTGTAACTTTCACTTCGAGTGTAATCTTTGCCGCCTTACAGTCATGACTGTAGCAATCGTCTGTTCCATCAGTAACTGCCCCAGTTTCCGACCTCTGAAATCCGGATGGACAGCTATCGAATATATTCTCAGATAGCGAGTTCCCGCATGAAGCAACAACGAGATATAAGCTATAATCTGCTCTTGCTCTACCACCACATAAAAGGTTCCTTTTGAACGACCGATCAGATAGGCAAACTGTTCCCGCGAGAAACTATCTTCCCGGAAACATTCCTGCTCTATTTCCAGAATAGCAGGAATATCCTCAAATTTGCTTTTGCGAAGGTGTACGGTCTGTTCCATCACTAATAATGTTTCATATCCAAAGCCTGCTCAAAGTGATTCAGCAGACGATAATACATTTCGTCACCGATAATCGCATCTTCAATTCATGGTCAATACTCGGATTATCATTGATTTCAATAACGTAAGCCTTATCATCCACCATTTTCAAGTCTACTCCATACAAACCTTTTCCTATGAGATTGGCATTTTATCGCTGTATCCAATACCACACGTGGTACTTGATAGATAGGAATCGTATCCACTAATCCACAGCGGCTCCTTCCCGAATCATAATGGCAATAAATCTGCCAATGTCCTTTTGCCATGTAGTACTTGCAGGCATACAAAGGTACTCCATTCAACAAACCAACACGCCAATCAAACTCCGTAGGCGTAAACGCCTGTGCCAATAAGATAGCCGACTTCTCGAAAAGGACTTCAAGGCTGGTTTTCAGCTCTTCTTCATTGGATACTTTTTCATCCCAATGGAATAGGAACCGTCCGGTATCTTCAAAATGAAAGGAGCACCTACCTGCTCGCTTATCTGTTCGAACGAATTTTTATTGGACTGGAAAATCAATGTAGACTTCGGTGCCGAAATCTTTTCTTTCTCAAAAAGTTCTTTCAGATAAACCTTATTCGTACACCGGATAATAGACAACGGATCATCAATAACTACCATTCCATTTTGTGCAGCCAACTGCGACAAATGGAATGTATAGTGATTCAGTGATGTCGTCGTACGGATAAACAGCGCATCAAACTCCAGCAAGCGCATAGCATCATCTTCCGTAATCATTTCAACATGAATATTCATCTTCTTGGCTACTTCGGATCAGCTTATGCAAAGCCCCTTTGTTACTAGGCGGAAATTTTTCTTTCGGATCAATGAGTACTGCCAAACTATATCTGGGAACTTTTTGTCGACTTAGGCGCACGCCATATCTTCTTATTAAAATTATCGAGTGTATTAGCAAAGAAGTCCTGTTCCTCATCATCCAACCGGTTCAAAGGCAAAAACTGAACACTTTCAATCTGATTCTTAGGATGAGTATTCAGGGCAACTTTCAGTAATGGACAGGGATAATTCTCGAAAATAAAACGGGCTACTCTTTTCCAACCCTTTCTCACGGCATTTCCCGAAATAGATATTCAGATACCAGATATCACTTTTGATCCCATTCTTCTGAATCCACTGATAACACAATGCCTGCAGACTTCGGTCCATGCGGATTCCTGTCCCCGTCTCCAGTTTGTTGATGATGTCAACATCGGGAATCACCCGTTGTCCTCTCGTCTGGGCAAGCAACGAACAGTAATACCCTTCGGAGTTATAGCTGTAATCATTGCTAAGATTAATAACTAACTTCCGGTCTTTTTCAACCGGCTTGTTCTTCAGATAGTCGGAAACAGTCAGGATACTTTTCGTCTCACAATACGGCTTCCAGTCATCCGGATTATCCAACAGAATTAACACATTATTCATAATGGTTAAAAATTAAACCTACAAGAGGATATTAAGTAAATCGGGCGCAAATATAGACATATTATTCACTCTACCTCACGCTACGGTCTAAATTATTTTTGCAGCAAAAAAGAAAAGAAAAAGAGAGGATTACTCGTACCGCATGGAGCTTGCAGGATTGATCTTTGTTATTAGGAAAAGAAGGTCCGATCAGCATCAGAACCGATGCCAGCAACGTACCTGCATTGATCAAAAGGAAGAACCAGATATTGAAAGAAACCGATACTGTATCAACATAATAATTCTCCGGATCGAGTTTGAATATTCCAAATTGAGATTGAATAAAGCAGAATGCCAGTCCAATTACATTTCCCCAAAGCATTCCTTTACCAATAAGAAAGACTGCAAACCAAAGAAAAGTCTTGCGAATCGTAAAATTATCGGCTCCCAGAGCCTTTAATATTCCGATCATATTAGTTCGTTCTATGATAATAATCAGCAAACCGGATATCATGGTGAATCCTGCACTCCAATCATGAGAAAAAGGATTACCCACACATTAAGATCAAGCAAATCCACCATGCAAATATCTGAGGATTCACTTTGTCCACATGTTGAGTATAATATATACCGCCAAACTCATCCACCTGCGTATCCACCCGTGTCGGATTTGCTATTTCATAAGTTTCACCTTCCAACCGGCTATACTCATTCACTTCCAGTTCTATACCACTCACCTGCCCTTTCTGCCAACTATTCAAACGGTTCACCGTATATAAGTCGGTTATCAGAAACAAATCATCGTATGCGGAAAAATTGGTCTGATAGATGCCGGCTACAATAAGACGTCGTGCACGAATATTATCCTCTATATAATAGGTATATATTTTATCACCCAGTTTCAGATGTAGTCTGTCGGCAATAGTGCGGGACACCAATACCTTATTAGTAGAGGCAGTATCCGAGAAAACAGGAATCTCCCCTTCCTGCAAATGATTCTTTAAAAACCTCCAGTCGTATTCATGAGAAACACCTTTCAGCACCATTCCCTGAAACGCTTCATCCGTCATTATCATTCCCGGCTTGGTGGAATAGCGCTGCACGTGCTTTACTCCTTCCAGTGTTTTCAACAGATGGAGCAAACTGTCGTTGGCTACAATGGGAACCGTCTGATAAGATTGCTGGGAGTCGAAGTTAGTTATTACGATATCGGTCCCCAAGCCTACCACCTTGTCGCGTACCTCATGTTTGAAACCGATCACCACCGCTACCGACACAATCATGACGGCCAGCCCGATAGCTATGCCCAGCATAGCAATGCGGACGGCAGGCTTGGACACCTCTTTTCCACCCTCATTGCTGCGATAGATGCGTCTGGCAATAAAGAGCTTCCAGTCCATATCAGTCTTCTACTCTTCGGGATATATTTCCAATGATTAAGTATTTATTACATTAAGCATCATACGAATTCCGTTCGGATACGGACTGCAAAATAAAAAGCGCACTCTTCAACACGTAGGCAATACGCACCTCATTACGGCCTGCACCCGGAGTAGTATAGAATCCGGCAGCCGGAGCCATCATGACCGTCTCGCCTTCATAGTTGAATTCCGACAGACACCATGCACAGAACTTTTCACTGTCGTCCACCGGCAATTTGGCAACCGTATAGAATGCACCCATCGGTATAGGTGAATAAACACCCGGAATACGGTTCAGCCCGTCAATCAAGCACTTACGGCGCTCCACGTATTCGTCATACGTCTCGCGTGTGTACTCTTCGGGGGCATCCAATGAAGCCTCGGCAGCAATCTGACCGATCAAAGGAGGACTCAAACGTGCCTGACAGAATTTCATGACGGCATTTCTCACTTCCTTATTCTTGGTAATCAGCGCACCGATACGGATGCCGCATTCGGAATAACGCTTCGACACCGAGTCGATCAGCACCACATTTTCTTCAATGCCTTCCAAGTGACAGGCAGAAATATAAGGCGAACCGGTATAAATAAACTCGCGGTACACTTCATCCGAGAACAGGTAAAGATCATACTTCTTCACCATGTCACGAATCTGGTTCATCTCGCGGCGAGTATACAAATAGCCGGTCGGATTATTCGGGTTACAGATCAGAATAGCTTTTGTGCGTTCGTTTATCAACTCCTCGAACTTCTCCACTTTCGGCAGGGAGAACCCTTCCTCGATGGTAGTCGTCACCGTGCGGATCACGGCACCCGCCGAAATGGCAAACGCCATATAATTGGCATAGCAAGGTTAAAAACCTTATGGTAATTTGAAAAAAAGCTATACATTTGTAATACAGAAAACTTAAAACAATATCATAATGACCATACACCTTATCTCATTCGCTTCAATACTTCACAAACAAGTCTCGCTACGTAGCTCGCACGAAGCTATTTTGAGCGAGTATTGAAAAATATTATACTGTAAAGTTCGTCGACTATCAAGATATGGATAAAGCTGAACAGTGATGATTTCAAGATCATTTTTGTCGCTACCGGAGGAGTGGAAAGACTGGTTATCCAGCATTTCGAACGTCTGCCCCGACCTGCCATTTTGTTAGCAGACGGCATGCAGAACTCACTTGCTGCAGCACTGGAAATATCAACTTGGTTGCGGGGAAGGGGAATGAAGAGCGAAATTCTTCATGGTGAACTCCGTCTATCGTTCAAAGGGTACATATACTTTATAACAATTTCCGGGCACAGCGTTCTTTGTTTGGTAAACGTATAGGCGTCATCGGTACTCCTTCTTCCTGGTTGGTTGCCAGTAATGTTGACTATCTTTTGGCTAAGCGCCGCTGGGGCATCGAATACATAGATATTCCACTGGAACGAGTCTATGAACATTTTCAACAAATTACAGATGAAGAAGTAGGTGCATCGTGTGCTGCCGTTGCTTCGCAAAGGCTCTTGCTTGTCGCGAGGGAAGTCCTGAAGATTTAATCAAGGCTATGCGATTATACCGGGCGATAAAGAAGATATGTAAAGAAAAAAGCTGGAAGCACTGACTTTAAGTTGCTTCAAGTTGATCGAGCAGATAGACACTACCGGTTGCCTGGCATTATCCTTTATTGAATGACGACGGAATAATGGCAGGATGTGAAGGAGACCTTCAATCCATCTTCACCCTTCTGGCTGTCAAAGCACTTACAACCAAAGAAGGTTTCATGGCAAATCCTTCTATGATCAATACCCGGACAAACGAACTGATATTAGCACATTGCACCGTAGGACTGCAACAAACGGAAAGATATATCATCCGTAATCATTTTGAGACGGAAAAAGGAATAGCCATACAAGGACTACTTCCCACCGGAGATGTAACGGTCATTAAATGTGGCGGCGAATGTCTGGATGAATATTACTTGTCCACGGGAACATTATCCGAAAACACGAATTATATCAATATGTGCCGTACACAGGTACGTATCCGTATGAATACTCCCGCCGAGTATTTCCTGAAGAATCCATTGGGCAATCATCATATTCTGATTCACGGAAATTACGAAGATGCATTGAATGAGTTTTTCCTGGCGAATGCCTGCAAGCGGACAGAATAAACATTCTAAAAAACACTTTTAGGCTCATCATAAAAATAAAGCCTCTGTTGGTCTTCAACAGAGGCTTTATTTATATCAAACAGAGGTTCAGTTACAACCAATCAGAGCCTCTGTTTTTAATCAGGCTATATTTTATGAAAGTTCAATAGCTACATCTTCCCATCTTACCGCCATGCCATCCACTACAGAGGAGAAACCGGCCTTCTTCAGAGCAGTCAACGCTTCAACGCGGCTGTTATTGATCCGTTCCGGATAGTGGGCATCACTGTTCACTTGTACCCGGACACCTAACTCTTTCAACAAAGAAAAATATCGTTCATTAGGGTAGAATGTTCCCAGATCATGATAGGACTTTGTATTGATTTCAACAATATATCCATGTTCGGCAATTGTCGTAAAATATCGATGTAGCAATCTGTCATACCATAACTCATCTAATAAGCCGGGGCGATAACAGGAAGCATTATAATGCATCTTGTCAGCATGACCGACAATATCAAATCCTCCCAATTCTACCATACGAAGCAGATTCTTATAGTATGACCAAATCACGTAATCAAGATTACCTCCAAAGTGCTGATCTACCAACTGCCGGAAAAGATCTGCCGGGGTATCAATATCTACGACTTTTCCTTCTGGAGAATAGAACATATGCACAGAACCTATCCGATAGTCAAGCACTTTCGCATCTTTCCAGTCGCGATATTGTGTATAGTTGCCGGGAAAGTCGCGGATATCTCCTTGTCCGTTGAACACTAACAGATGGTCTACCACCTTATCCATGAAATAACGGTCGTGGCTCACCACCATCACGCATCCTTTGAAATTCTGCAAATACTCCTCCAGCACATTCAGCGTCACAATATCGAGGTCATTGGTCGGCTCATCCAGCACCAGGAAGTTGGGATTGCGCATCAAGACCGTACACAGGTAGAGGCGACGGCGTTCTCCCCCACTCAACTTATAGACATAGCTGTGCTGCGTTTCGGGAGTAAATAGGAAATGTTGCAGGAATTGCGATGCCGTCAGCTTCTTGCCGTTGCCCAGTTCTATGACTTCGGCAATATCCTGTACCACATCAATCACTTTCATCTGCTCGTCAAACTGCAGGCCGTCCTGCGAATAATAACCGAAGCGGACCGTCTCACCAATGTCCAACATGCCGCTGTCTGCCTGCTCCAACCCCATCAGTATCTTGATGAAGGTCGACTTGCCCGTACCGTTATTCCCTACGATACCCATCTTTTCGTAACGGGAGAAGATGTAGGAGAAATCATCCAGAATCTTCAAGTCACCAAAGGATTTGTACAGATGGTCTGCCTCGAATATCTTACTGCCTATATAAGAAGCCTTAACGTCCAGCTTTACATTGTCGTTGTTGAAACGCTGCTTAGCCACCTTCTCCAACTCGTAAAAGGCATCCTCCCGATAGCGTGCCTTGTGCCCGCGGGCTTGCGGCATGCGGCGCATCCATTCCAGCTCTGTGCGGTAGAGGTTATTGGCACGTTCTATCTCCACAGTCTTGGCCTCGATACGCTCTTGGCGCTTCTCCAGATAATAACTGTAATTGCCTTTATACTGATAAATCTGCCGGTTGTCTATCTCTACGATTTCGGAGCATACCCGGTCGAGGAAATAACGGTCGTGCGTCACCATCAGCAAGCTGAAGTTGTTCCGGCGGAGATATTCCTCCAGCCACTCCGTCATATCGAGGTCGAGGTGGTTGGTAGGCTCGTCCAGTATCAGCAAATCGGGTTCAGTGATAAGGGTATTGGCAAGTGCCACACGCTTCAACTGCCCGCCGGACAGATGTTTTACGTGCTGACTGAAATCACGTATTTTAAGTTGAGACAGAATCTGTTTCGCCTTCTGCTCGTACTCCCAAGCTTTTTCATGGTCCATACGCACCAGAATTTCGTCCAAGCCGGGATGCCCCTCCGTTTCCATGCAACGTTCATACTCCTTGATTAGCTCGACGGTACTGTTGCCATGATGGAAGCACGCTTCGAGCACGGTCAGCTCTTCGGGATATTGCGGGTCTTGTTCCAGATAACCCACACGCAAATCACGACGGAAGGAAATGGTGCCATTGTCATACCCTTCCTTGCCGGAAAGGATATTGAGCAATGTCGTCTTGCCACTGCCGTTCTTGGCTATCAACCCGACACGCTGTCCCTCGGACAAGCCCAAAGAAATATTTTCGAATAGTACCAAGTCACCGAACGACTTGGTCAAGTTTTCCACCTGAAGAATTGAATTTACTGCTGCCAATGCTTTAATAGTTGAAAAATGAAAATTGAAAGTTGAAAATCACAGTACCGAGATGACCGGACCTTAGAACAAGGAGCTGTATATCTCCGGCAGATTCACTTTACCTCCTGCCTTTACTTTGCTCCAAACCAGCTTCATGGGGTCTATCCATTCACCGGTAGACGTGTTCAGCAATATGGGCGCTTCCCGGTTTCCGTCCACCAAGGTACGCCATTCCATACCGTCCACTTCATTGGCGAAAATAACACAAAGCGCGATGCCAAAAGCCAGCCATGCATCCTTCTTCTTAGGACCGATGTTGCTTTCTTCCATCATCTGCTGCATCTTGGCAATGTCTTCCTCGGCTCCCTGGAAATCCTTCTTCAACGATTCCTTTATAGTAGTATCCACCCACTCGTATGCTTCATTAATCTGGTAGATTTCCGAAAGGCGCACCGGAATTATCTCCGCTGGATACTTCACTCCATCCTTCCGCGTTTCCAGCGAAGCGATAATCTTCTCCGCTTCTGCAACCGGCTCTCCTTTCTTCACCGTAAACGAACATTCAAAGGCAACTTCATCCGCGCCCGTTATCCATAAATGGGAAGTATAGTACGCACCTTCTTCCTCGAACATCTCCTTACTATATGCACATTCCATCTTCCTATTTAACCGGAATGGCCGAATCGTTCTCTTTCAACTCCAGCCGGATGGCTTCTTTGCCATAACCGGCTTTTCCTTTAAATGCGGATATACGAAAGTTTCCCGTCCACTCATCGGGGTTATAGAAAAGGAAAGAGCCTTCCCCATCTTCAAACTCATTCCAGTCCGACGGATAGTTTATAGAAAACCAAGCTCCGGGAGAGATAAATTTCTTGTTCTGTGATTTACCTACCATCGTTGAATCCAGCTGCTCATCCGGGAAAAAGTCATCCAAATCCACATCCCCGATCATCGTCGTTTCAAGGAAATTCATGTCCTTATGGGAATTATCGGTGTAATATCCCACGAACATGTGTCCCGGAGTACGCACTAATATCGGGTCGATATTGATAGAACGAAGCAACGACGCAAACAACACACTACCGTCCACACAGTTGATCTGCGAAGAGTCCAGCGCATCATCAAACGTGCGGACACGTTGCGAGAAAGACCACATTACTGGACAAACTCGTATTGGAAACCGAGCTGTAACGGAATTTGCGTTTCTGCAAAACATTCCAGAGAGCATACACTTGCTTGTCCACCGCCCCTTTAGCCGGACTTTGGTATCCCAGAAAGCGATTGACGATACGAGTATTCAACGCTTTCGCGAAGCAACTGGTCAATCATAGGATTTTCTTCATTGACATAGGCCGCAAAGAAGATACTGGTATCATGAAATTTAGTTCCGTTTGCCACATATCCCAACAGACACTCGTTGATGCTGCGTACTGAAAAATGTACGCACCCGCTGGCCTAAGTCGTCTCCGTTCATTTCTACTTTTACCGCTACGCTCACCGGCTCGGCTTGCACCTCATTCTTCAGAGCTTCATAGTTCCAGATGATATCCGGATAAATCGTATATTCTGTTCTTGGCTTGTTTAGTACAAATTCCGACACCGAGCGGGAGAAAAAAGGAGTTTCGGCTACCTCAATCCGCACACGACTATAAGCTGTCTTTGATTTCAACCGCACGGCAATACACGATTTCGGATTTCCCAGATACATAGAGTCCGACGGAACAATCACTTGTGCATCAGTGGTGGCAACAGACAGTATCGCCGAAGGAAATATATTTCCTCCCAGATCGTCTACAATCTCAAAACCGGAATTGAATGAAGTGTATTTAAACACGGAAATCCCTCCTATCAGAATGGAAAAGGACGATGATCGCCCCTACATTTCGCGCCTGTGATTTTTCAAGTCAAATTTTATCATTGCTTAAGTTTCTAATAATGTATTTTTAATCTATTGCTATTCTATTTCTCTAACAAAGATAACAAATAACAAACGTTTTTTCCTCCCAATTCAACAAAAACTATTAAATTTCGTCATCGAACAGCCGTATTCCGTCGAATGTAATACGATTGTAACGTCTGTTTCATCTGCCCGTAACAAAGTCTCCTCATCTTTGCAAAGGATAAAATAAAGACGTAACTTTGTCATATCACATTAATACATACATCTTATGAACGAAACCCGTATTCTAGTTGTTGACGATGAAGAAGATCTATGCGAGATTCTGAAATTCAATCTTGAAAACGAAGGTTACGAGGTTGATACTGCAAATTCTGCCGAAGAAGCAATAAAGATGGACATCAGCAGCTACCACTTGATTCTCCTGGATGTAATGATGGGAGAAATTTCAGGCTTCAAAATGGCGAATATGTTGAAAGAAAGACAAGAAAACAGCTAAGGTGCCTATCATCTTTATCACGGCGAAAGATACAGAAAATGACACCGTGAGGTTTCAACCTAGGAGCCGACGACTATATCTCGAAACCCTTCTCCCTGCGTGAAGTGATCGCCCGTGTGAAGGCCGTACTTGAGACGCACCAGCCACAACGGAAACGGAAATGCCCCAGGAACAGATTGTCTACAAGACGCTGGTACTGGACATCATCAAGAAGAAAGTCTGCATTGACGGCGAAGAGGCACCGCTCACCAAAAAAGAATTTGAAATCTTATTGCTGCTTTTGCAGAATAAAGGACGCGTATTCTCGCGCGAGGATATACTGACCCGCATCTGGAGTGACGAAGTATATGTACTGGACCGCACCATCGACGTGAACATCACACGTCTGCGGAAAAAGATAGGCGAATATGGCAAATGCATTGTCACCCGCCTCGGATACGGATACTGCTTTGAAGCAGAATAATAATTGATTATGAACCTACCTGTCACCCAAAAACATTTCCTCTCTTTCAGCCGGAAGCTTTTCCTTTCGGTCATCTCGCTGTTCCTCGTATTCGCCGCCTGCTTCATCGCCTACCAGTATCAGCGGGAAAAGAGAATACAAAGTGGAGCTGCTGGACACGCAGCTACAAGATTATAACAGCCGGCTGTATGAACAACTGAATAATAGCGCAGCTATCGAAGAAACTACCGACAAATATATCCGTGACCATGCAAAGGATTGTGCGTGTGACGCTGATCGATCTGCAGGGAAATGTGATCTATGACAGTTATAAGAATCAGAATCAGCCACTAGAGAGCCATATCAATCGCCCCGAAGTACAGAAAGCGCTGAAAGACGGGTAACGGCTATTGATGTACGTCGTACTTCTGAAACTACCGGACTTGCCTTATTTTTACTCCGCCACACGCTACGGGGATTATATTGGTCCGGTCGGCATTACCTTAAAATGTAAGCTTAATCAATAACCTGCAAGCAGACCCGCATTACCTTTGGTTCACCGTGATTGTTTCTTTATTGCTGATATGATTATTTTCTACAAATTCACGAATAAGCTGGGCACTTCTATCAGCCAGTTACGCGAATTTGCCATGCGTGCCGACCGGAACGAACCGATTGAAATGGCAATGCAATCCGCTTTTCCCCACAATGAGCTTGGCGAGATTTCGCAGCACATTATCCAGATATACAGGCGCCTGCGTGAAACCAAGGAGGCTCTCTACATTGAACGCGAAAAGCTAATCACCCACCTTCAGATCTCACACGAAGGACTAGGGCGTATTTACTAGAGACAAAAAGGAGATATTTGTAAACAATCTTTTCACCCAATACGGTAACCTGATCTCAGACTCCAACCTGGAAACAACAGAAGAAGTTTTCGCTATCAGCGAACTGCAAGAGATCATTAACTTTATCAATAAGAATCAGCAAGAACGTTCAAGAGGAAAAGGCGAAAAACGAATGTCTGTCACCATCAATAAGAATGGACGGAACTTTATCGTAGAATGTATCATTTTCCAGGATGCCAGCTTTCGAGATTTCCATCAACGACGTTACCCAGGAAGAAGAGCAAGTAAGGCTGAAACGCCAGCTGACCCAAAATATTGCCCACGAATTGAAAACGCCGGTAAGCAGCATACAAGGTTATCTGGAAACGATTGTGAACAACGAAAACATCGCCCCCGAAAAATGCAGGTCTTCCTTGAACGCTGCTACGCGCAAAGTAACCGCCTGAGCCGGCTGTTGCGCGACATATCTGTATTGACGCGCATGGACGAAGCCGCCAACATGATCGACATGGAACTTCATTCTTATTCAAATCCGTCCGTACAGAGATAAACGAAAAAACGCCTCCATTCGGCAACAATCAGATCCCATTATTTACATATAATGGGATTTTCCTGTCCTAAAGAAAGAGTCTCGTCGATATTCCTTTCTTTTCATCCTCGTCACATCTTCCCGACAATCCTTTTATCACTTCCTTCCGATCATCCGACAAGCGCCAACCAGCTTGACCAAAGCTATAAATTCGGCTGTTACTACTTGCCCACCGACCTAAATTAAGTTGCTCACCGAGGAGACCAACCTTACTCACCGAGGAAACTCGCTTTACACACCGACTTAAGCCACCTTACATTGCTTGTAAAATGTGTATATTATCTCTCCTAACATACAATACTATGCACAATCCCGTATATTATTGCATTGATTTATGCAATTCCTTCTCTGGTTGAATCATTTTCCAACGAACATTTGTGATGAATATCTTAAAATAGCACATCATCCCCCTCCATTCTTCCCCTAGAAGCCCTCAGAAAAAATCCTCTTGCAGTCCCATTCATCTCCCATCTTTCCTAAAAGAAGAACAGAAAAAAAGGAGAATACTTTGATTAAAATAAAAAGGGAATTATCTTTGTCTTCCGTGTTTAGATACAAGTCCAACATAAAAACCGTGAATTATGAAAACGAATATAAATTATCTGTTAGCTTTATGTTTCCTTCTCCTATGCGCCTGCAAAAGCGGCAACGCCTCAAGTCAGAGCAAAAGTGAAACTCCACAAGATACCATCAAATCATTTACCTTGCCCACCATCCCACCCATGCTGACCGCACCGGAACAACGTGCCGACTTTCTTGTAAAGCACTACTGGGATAACGTTAACTTTGCCGACACCAATTATATCCATCACCCGGAAGTCACCGAACAAGCATGGGCAGACTATTGCGACTTGCTAAACCACGTACCACTTGAAACTGCACACGAAGCAATGCGCAAAATGATTGACCGCAGCAATGCAGACAAGAAAGTATTCGCTTATTTCACCGACCTCGCGGATAAATATCTGTACGACCCGAACTCTCCAATGCGCAATGAAGAATACTACATTCCCGTACTGGAAGCCATGATAGCCTCGCCCATACTCGACGAAACAGAAAAGATACGTCCTAAAGCCCGCCGGGAATTAGCACAGAAAAACCGTATCGGAACCAAAGCCCTGAACTTCAGCTACACCCTTGCTTCCGGCGCACAAGGCTCCCTCTATCAACAGCAAGCCGATTACATCTTATTATTCATCAACAACCCCGGCTGCCATGCCTGCACCGAAACAATAGAAGGACTGAAAAACGCCCCCTTTATCAACCAACTCCTAAAAGAAAAGAAACTCATCCTCCTCTCCGTCTATCCCGACGAAGAACTCGACGAATGGAGAAAACACCTCAGCGAATTCCCCAAAGAATGGATCAACGGCTACGACAAGAAATTTGCAATAAAAGAGCAACAACTATATGACCTCAAAGCCATCCCAACCCTATACCTCCTAAACAAGGAGAAAACCGTCCTGCTCAAAGACGCCACTGCACAAGCTATAGAAGAATATTTAATGACGAACGCTCAATAAAAACATACACGCCCAATAACACCTCCGCCCCCACACCGCAAAGTCTCCCGAATCAGGTGCGAATCCTGAACAGACCCGCTGCTGTAAGTTCCACACATTACGTTGCGAGCAACCTACTTTTAGCCACTGGAAAGAAACTTCCGGGAAGGCGCCTTGCAACAGAAACAAGTCAGAAGACCTGCCATGTATACTTTATCATTGCTTTCGAGGAAAAAGCGTTGAATCTAATGAGCCGGACCATCGTCCATCATTTCATTCATCACTCTGATTCAGAGAAAGTGTGTACAAACTGAATAAACTCTGCCAAAGACGACTGTGACCTCGACCACTTGGAAAAACTACAAGGCCTGCCTGCCTTAAAGCCGGTACATTCCCGGAAGAAGACCTAACACTTAATGTCGGAGAGAAATATGTATACTCCCCCAAAGCAAGCAGTCCGCTGGATATATATTACCAGTGGTATCAGAATGGAGAAGACATGTCTACAGACCCTTCATTCACATTCAATGCCGAACGTCCGTCACGTTCAAAAGTTATCCTGGAACTTAGCAATGATCTGGGAAAAGTTACGTTAGAAAACAAAGTGACCGTTCGGGGAGCTGACTACTCCAAAGGATGCCTCATTATTAACGAAGGCTGGTATGGACATGAGTCAGGAAGTATTTCATACTACAACTACGAAAACAACAGCATCGAGCATTGGTGCTACAAGAATCAGAACTTCGGCGATGAATTAGGAGTAACATCACAATCGGCCACTTTGTGGAATGGCAAGTTATACGTCTGTTCCAAGCAAAACAATCAGTTAGTAGTAATAGATCCTAAAACTCTATATGCAGAGAAAAGTAGTGGTACACTCACCAATTATCAGGCATACGAATTTATCGGCCTGAACGAAGACTACGGAGTGATTACTCACAACGGATCTTTCACTCGTATTAATCTCAAAACTTTCGAAACGCTAACCCTTACAACTGTTGGAAACACCTATGCAGGAACAGGTAGTGGCATCGTCTATAATGGTAAACTACTTTTAAATGTAAACGCCAGTAGGTGGGGAGGTACCCCAAACATTCACGTAATAGATATCAATGACTTACTTGCTCCCGGTTTACAACCAACAGATAAAGTAGAATGTCAGCAACTGGATATAGTAACTTACGGCGGTACACGTTTTGTACAATGTAAAGATGGTAACCTTTATACAGTAGAAACGACTAAAGAAGGAATAAACAATTTAGTTCAAATAAAACCTGACCTTACATTCGAAAAGAAGGAGATGCGGAGTGATTACTCTCCCTCTTCTTTCGGTGCCTACAGAGAAGCGACTTTCTGCGGGACCTCAGACGGCACGTTCTACTATATCGCAGGAGGAAAAATCTACCGGGCAACGTTTGACAATCCTGCTCCTACAGAAGCGCTCACCACTTACACCAAAGACGGTTATGGATTTTATGGTGCAGGTATCCGTGTAAATCCCCAAACAAATGAATTGCTTGCAATGTATCTGACCAGCGAATATAACAAAAATCTCATAGTCCGATTCAATGCCACAACAGGAGAAAAGATTTCAGAAATAACCTACGACGGTTACTACTTCCCCGCTACCTTTATTTTTAATTAATAGCAAAACTTAGAAACAAGATGAATAAGTTATATACAACTTTATTAATAGCATGTATTGCAGTAGGGTTTACTGCCTGTAATGACGACGATTGCGATGATCTGCATCTTGGCAATCTGGCAAACTATCCAAACGTATTAAAAGGGACATTCCCAACCGAAGACCAGGTGCTGGAACTAGGAGAAACATTAGAAATCACTCCGGAATTACTTAATCCCGAAGACGCTACATATTCATGGCTTCTCAATGGAAAAGAGATCTCTACTGAACAAACATTTACTTATCAGGTCGATAATCCATGTCGGGCAGATCTGACTTGTGTTATCACAAATAAGTACGGAAAAGTAGAAATGAATACAAGTTTTCGTTCCAACCATGACTTTTCCAAAGGTTTCTTTTATCTGGCTGACGGAACATTCAACTTCTACGATACGGAAAAGAAGGTTACCTACAAGGATTGCTATTCCTCTCTGAACGCTGGAAAAACTTTAGGGATGGGTAGTTATGACAATGCAAATATCAGTAATTACAATGGCAAGTTCTACGTTCTGGGAAAGACCAGTACATCGAATAAAGATCAGTTCTTTGTCGTTGATGCCAAAACGCTTTATTATGAAAATTCTGCTATAGTAGGTGCCAACCTGAACGGTCTGACCATTCTGAACGATCAATATGCTTTAGTGACAGGAGACGGTATACATCGCATTGATCTTAAATCACTTAGCAATATCAAGATCAAGGACAAGTATATGTTCAGCATCTATAACGGATTAGTATTCAACGGTAAAGTATTATCCAATGAAACTTATCAAGGTGACGCCCCAGTACAATCCTACGATGTAAACGAATTGCTTGCCGCTAAAGAAGGAGAAGAACCTACCGCCACACCATTGGATATCAATCAAAACCAGAAAACTAATTTCGTACTGGCTAAAGACGGCAATGCCTATACACTCGAAGCAACCAGTGAAGGAAATTACCTCGTGAAGATCAATAAGGATTTTACCGTAGAAAAACATTATTGGCTTTCCAGCCGGCAAAAAGTTCTTACTCTACACCTACCATCGGTATGGTAGCATCTGAAAGTGAAAACATAATCTACATTGTATCCAATGATGGTGCTATATACAAATATGTAATAGGTGAAAACAATTCATTGAGTCAACCCTTTATTGCAGTGGACAAATTAAAATCTTCCATTACTACCACTCCACAACTTAATCAACAAACCGGAGAGTTATACGTAGTTTATTACCAGGAATCGAAGTATACGATTACCGTTTACAATAAAGACGGCTCCTTAAACTATTCCGTAGACTGTGGTAGCAGTTCTCCTTCTCACGTATTATTTAACAACTAAACTAATATTCGGAAATGAAAAAACATTGGTACATCTTAGCAGTAATGACAACTGTTATATTCACTTCGTGCAACAAAGACGAGGAAATCACAGAAGAAACAAATGAACTCAAAGTATTGGAATACTGCCCGGCACCGGGACAATTCATTAACGAGGGGTTCAACTGCCAGACGATGCAAGAAGCAAACGCCTATGCAGAGCAACGCTTCAAGCAGAAAAACTATGTTTCTCTCGGATCTTTTGGCGGATATATTACCGTCAAAATGCCGAAAGAGATCAAGAACCGCAAAGGATATGACTTTGGTATCATTGGCAATCCTTTTGACGGAAGCTCGGAACCCGGCATCGTATGGGTATCGGAAGATGCTAACGGTAACGGAAAAGCAGACGATGTCTGGTACGAACTTAAAGGAAGCGACAATCCGACACGGGATTACTCCGTTACCTATTTCAGACCTGACGAAATAGGAGACATTCCTTGGGAAGATAGCGAGGGAGAGAAAGGTGTCATCAAGTCTCTCTCTCAATATCATGCTCAAATGTATTATCCCAACTGGATCAAAGAAGACTCTTATACACTGACCGGAAGCATGCTTGAACCACGTACCGTACTGGAAGGCGGTAAATGGAAAAACCAGTCTTTCGGCAAAGGATATGCCGACAACTGGGGAAGCGATATGGCAAAAGACGACAACGGCAATTACCGCTATAACCAGTTTGATCTGGACGATGCAATCGATTCAAACGGCAACTCCGTGAAGCTGGATCGTATCCATTTCGTAAAAGTGCAAAGTGCCATCTTGAAGAATGTAGAGTCAATCGGTGAAGTCTCTACCGAAGTATTGGGCTTCAAGGCATTCTAGAAAACAATTAGAGATCATGGATTTACTATCGCTCCTTTCTTGCAAAAAAGACAAATAAACTCTCTATCTTTGTCGCGCATTGGTTTGCAACTCTCATGCACGAGGGGAGCGATTAAAAGGGAATCAGGTGCAAGTCCTGAACAGTCCCGCTGCTGTAAGTTCGTATATTATGTTGTGAGCAACGACTTCTAGCCACTGGAAAGCAAAGTCCGGGAAGGCGCTCGCAATAAGAACAAGTCAGAAGACCTACCATGCAAACTCGTTTCACTGCTTTCGAGGAAAAAGCGTTGAGTCTAATGACCCGGACATTTCGTCCATCATTTCATTCACCACTCTGATTCGGTACAAACAAACTCTGCCGTCCATCATTTTTCATTCAGGTGGACGGACAAAGATAAAATGGAAGAGAGAACATTTTGTAAAACTATATATGCGGTACTCTGCTGCCTGCTCCTTTCTACATCACTTTTTGCGCAAAAGCAAAGGTAGATACCACTCATATTTATTCGATTCCCGAAAACGGTCTCCGACCCTTATCAGACCCGGGAAGTCCGCTCCACCACTCCCGAACAAATCTTCTCAAAAGAGGAACTCAAAATCTGCATGCACTGCAAGTATCGGATGCAGTAAAGCATTTCGCCGGAGTCACCGTGAAAGATTATGGAGGCATCGGAGGGCTGAAAACCGTATCTATACGAAGCCTCGGAGCACAACACACCGCCGTAGCCTATGACGGTATTACTATCAGCGACTGCCAGACCGGACAAATAGACATCGGACGTTTCTCTTTAAATAACGTCGACCGCCTTTCACTCCACAACGGACATAATATCTTTCAACCTGCCCGTGCCTTTGCCTCCGCCGGATTATTGAACATACAAACACCCACTCCGTATTTCTCTGCCTACAAGCAGACCAATATGGCAGCCGAATTCAAAACCGGTTCATGGGGCTTAGTAAACCCTTCTCTCTTATTGGAACGACAACTCTCTAATACATGGAGCATGTCTGCCAATGGAGAATGGATGTCTTCAGACGGTCATTATCCATTTATCCTGCACTACGGAAACGGCGAAGACATGCAAACCAGCAAAGAGAAACGTCACAACACCGATGTACAAAATCTCCGTGCAGAAGTAGGTATCTACGGCAATTTCTCCGACAAAGAGCAGTGGAAACTGAAAGCCTACTATTACCAGTCTTCACGAGGCTTGCCCAATGCGACAACCCTGTATTACGACTTTGCCCTGCAACATCTACGAGACAAAAATACATTTATCCAAAGCCAATACAAGAAAGAGTTTAATAGGAAATGGGTATTTCAAACATCTGCCAAATGGAACTGGAGTTACCAGAACTATCAAGACCCGAATCCTACCGTAGCGGCAAAAGAAATCAATAACAGCTATTACCAGCAAGAGTACTACCTGTCTGCTTCCACTCTTTACCGGATGCTGGACAATCTCTCTTTCTCCTTGTCGACCGACGGAAGCATCAACACAATGAATGCCAATTTAAATAACTTCGTCTCCCCTACCCGGTACTCATGGCTGACTGCCTTTGCCGGAAAATACATGAATAACTGGGTGACATTATCTGCCTCTGCTCTGGCAACCGTCATCAATGAAAAAGCCAAAAGCGGAGGGAGTGCAGGCAATCACCGGAAACTGTCTCCCAATGTCAGCGCCTCGATCAAACCTTTTGAGAATGAAGAACTCAGGCTCCGCTTTTCTACAAAGACATCTTCCGCCTGCCTAGTTTCAACGATTTATATTACAGCCAGACGGGAAATATCAACTTAAAACCGGAGAATGCCATTCAGTATAATATAGGCATCACCTATAGTAAAGAAATAAATGACTTTATACCTTATATTTCGGCTACTGTAGACGCTTATCATAATAAAGTGACCGACAAGATTATAGCTGTTCCAACCAAGAATTTATTCACCTGGAGCATGCTCAATCTCGGCAAGGTAGATATAAAAGGAATAGATGCAACAGCCAGTATCAACCTGCAACCTTGGCAGAAGCCGGAATTAACCTCTCCGGCAACTACACCTACCAACCGGGCACTGGATGTGACCAACTCTGATCTTAACACTCCTGAAGGAAGAGTTTACAAACATCAGATAGCCTATACCCCCAGAGTTTCCGCATCCGGACATGCCGGAATAGAAACTCCCTGGGTGAATCTGTCCTATTCCTTCCTGTTCTCGGGCAAACGGTACATGCTCGGACAGAATATCAGTGATAACCGATTGGACAGCTATAGCGATCACAGCCTCTCTGCCGGCAGAGATTTTAAGATACGAAATGTCACAGCATCATTAAACGTAGAAGTGCTGAACTTACTGAACAAGAATTACGAGATTGTAAAGAACTTCCCCATGCCGGGACGATCTTTCAGAGTCACGGTAGGAGTCAGATATTAATAATGGAGCCATTAAACTTTGTGTATGAAAGAAAGCATACTTTATAATATATATCAATCAGGGAAATATTTATCCCTTTTATTGTTCTTCCTCATCGCCTGTGATGACTTGGAGGACAAGCCCAGCCTGGTGCCCGGAGAAAGCGGAGACGTCTACGAAACCGGCACGGCGGAAATGTATATTCTAAGCGAAGGACTATTCAATCAGAACAACAGGCTCACTGGCCCGCTATTCTTTCAATCAGCAGAAACGTACCAGCAATTATTTCAGTGCAAACAACCAACGGGGATTAGGGGATACCGCCAATGACATGGCTATCTATGGCAATAAAATATATATCGTAGTCAATGTATCAAGTACCGTAGAAGTAATGGACTTTACGACCGGAAAATCAATCCGTCAAATACAAATGCTGCGTGATAACGGCAGTTCTCGCCAACCCCGTTCGATAGCTTTCGATAAAGACAAGGCATACGTATGCTCTTTTGACGGAACAGTAGCCAGAATTGATACTACTTCACTGGAAATAGAAGCCATTATTACAGCAGGAAGAAACCCGGACGATATCTGCGTGCAAAATAACAAACTGTATGTATCCAACTCAGGCAGCCTGGATTATTCCGGCCCGGGTGTGGATAACACCGTATCGGTGATTGACATCATGACTTTCAAAGAAACCAAGAAAATCGAAGTCGGTCCCAATCCGGGGAAAATACTTCCGGGACTAGAAGATGCAGTATATGTAGTAACACAGGGCGCCGACATCGAAGCCAGCGATTATCATCTGGTCCGAATCGACAGTCGTACAGATGTTGTTACCAACACTTATGATGAAAAGGCTTTAAGCTTTACAATCGACGGCCCCATTGCCTATCTATACACATACGACTATCAGACAAAAGCCTCTGCTATCAAAGTTTTCGACCTCACTACCGGAACTGTAATACGAGACAACTTCATCACGGATGGAACAATCATTCAAACTCCTTTCAGTATCCAGACAAACCCTTTCAGCGGAAATATTTATATCACGGAAGCCTACAATTATACCATCAAAGGGGATGTCCTCTGTTTCAACCAGCAGGGACAACTTCAATATCGCCTGAATGAAATAGGTTTAAATCCCAATACAATTGTATTCAGTGATAAAGCTTCACAAAATGATGCAAGTGATATTCCGGACGACCCGAATGCTCCTTCCGCCTTTGCCAACAAAGTATTGGAGTATATGCCTGCCCCCGGACAGTTTATAAATACTACAACTTCCGCTTATGAGGACGGCTTTTCTGCCGAACAAGTCCTGGAACGTGCGACTGAAAAGCTAAAAAAGAAATCAGTTATTTCCCTAGGCGGTTTCGGCGGGACAATCACCGTAGGTTTCCATCAGCCAATACGCAATATCAAAGGGGAATATGATTTCAAGATTCTGGGTAATGCTTCCTACAATCAAAATACCGGTACGGGAGCTCTAGGAGGAAGTGCCGAACCGGGCATCGTTTTGGTTTCAAAAGATGTAAACGGAAACGGATTACCCGATGATGAATGGTACGAACTGGCAGGGAGCGAATATGGAAAGGATACGGAAACACGTGGTTATGAAATAACTTATCACCGACCTCAACCGGCTAATGGAGATGTCCGTTGGACCGATAATCAGGGAGGAGAAGGTTATATTTATAGAAACACCTACCATCAACAAGATTCTTATTATCCGAATTGGATAGAAGAAGATGAGATAACCTTCCGTGGGACACGCTTGAAAGATAATGCGGTAAATGAAGGAGGTACATGGGTAGGCTACTGTTATCCGTGGGGGTATGCGGATAATCATCCTTATAATACGGAACATTGTCAATTTAAAATCGACTGGGCAGTAACTCAAAATGGAAAACCTGTTGCATTGGATGAAATTGATTTCATTAGAATATATACAAGCTGTAAACCAGAATGTAGGCTGGACAGGAGAAATATCAACAGAAATCATGACAATAGAAGATTTACATTTTGAGAAGTAATCAACTAAATAATCAACAATTTAAATTAAAGCAGAAACATGAAGAAATTATTTTTACTTTTAACGATATCCACATTTATTTTTTGTGGATGTAGTGACGATGACAAGGACAATGGTCCTAAAACATATGTACTAAATTTGCCAAGCTATGAAACTCATACTCTTGATTTAGGTGATGTAGAAAATCCTGTTGATACTTGGTCAAGTAGTTATGAAGATCAAGGTACAACTTATACCACTAATTATTTCCAAACTCTCCTGACAGACAATAGTAAGATTTTCGAATTTGATTGTATTTCGTCTGACTCTTATGGATTTGGTTCCGATGGATTTGCATTCACCAACTGTACAATAAACGATTGTCCAGACTTCTCTGTATATGACTATCGTGCAATTCCTAAAAAAGGAGTAAGTAGCAATACATATGTTGTTGTGGGTGCTGCCGGATATAAAGTAGGTTCAAACAGCGACAAAGAAGTATCAATACGATTCAAAGACAATGAAAATCCAAATAAAACAGAAGATTATCAAGTAAAGGTCTATATGTAACTAATTGTGTATATGCTTAAGAGTATGAAAGAAGGTAGCTCTATTTTTAGTGGACTAGACAAATTTGAAGCTAATGACTCATTTAAACTAAAAAACACAATTTGACAAAACTAAAATGGTGGAATGTGGGAGCCACCTCATTCTTCAAACTGAAGGAAGTCATCACCCGCCTCACCGGATTTGAATACATTATCCCCACCCACCAGGGACGCGCTGCCGAAAATGTACTCTTCTCCTACTTGGTGCACGAAGGCGACATTGTGCCCGGAAACTCTCACTTCGACACTACAAAAGGACATATCGAGGGACGCCGGGCATTGGCTCTGGACTGCACCATAGACGAAGCCAAACAGACACAGCTGGAAATTCCCTTCAAAGGCAATGTAGACCCTAAAAAACTGGAAAAAGCATTACAGGAACATAGCGAACGGATACCGTTCGTCATCGTCACCATAACCAACAACACTGCAGGCGGCCAGCCGGTTTCCATGCAGAACCTGCGCGAAGTCCGCGCCATTGCCGACAAGTACGGCAAGCCCGTTCTCTTTGACTCGGCACGCTTTGCGGAAAATGCCTACTTCATCAAAATGAGAGAAGAAGGTTACCGCAACAAGAGCATAAAGGAAATTACCCGCGAGATGTTTGACCTTGCCGACGGTATGACGATGAGTGCCAAAAAAGACGGTATTGTCAACATGGGCGGATTCATAGCCACCCGCCGGAAAGACTGGTATGAAGGTGCCAAAGGCTTCTGCGTGCAGTTCGAAGGCTACCTTACTTACGGAGGCATGAACGGTCGTGACATGAACGCCCTTGCCATCGGCCTGGATGAAAATACTGAATTTGACAATCTGGAAACCCGCATTCACCAGGTGGGCTATCTAGCCATGAAACTGGATGAGTACGGGATACCCTACCAACGTCCCGCAGGCGGCCATGCCATATTTGTGGATGCCCCCAAAGTGCTGACACATGTGCCCCGTGGATGCGAAAAGAATATCCCCGACCGGCACAAACACATGAAAACCGGCTGAGCTCTATCTGAATCCCCGCAGAGTATATACCGCACATGAAAACGCGGCCGCCCTCAAAAATGTATATGAACTGGCAGACCG
>VOFE01001501.1_pt1 | contig 60000 bp, 108 predicted proteins | sample 5384071 | NCBI WGS metagenome assembly VOFE01 (sample SAMN12384724, study PRJNA508395) | human gut metagenome | isolation source: healthy gut D | host: Homo sapiens
TTGAGCATAAACATGAGGGCTGGGGGCGAAGACAACTATAAAATACTGCAGACTGAAACACTTCCGTTTTTGTGATGACATGGTGAAGGAACTGCAGGCTATGGATTTTAAAAGGAAAGTGTCGCACAATTCTGCTGCAACAACGGGCGGGAATTACTTTCCCTCATGCAGCTCGGCGCAAAAACAGGCACCGGTTTCGACATCGCGGAAAACATCATAGGGCAGGCAAAGGGATACGGCCAGAATGGCAGATATCAAAAACTGTTGTTTTGTTTCATGCAGTATCTGGATATTGATGAACAATATCACAATTGTTTTGATTTTATTCTGTTTACCATCGGCGCCATCACATGGTTTGAGGATTTACAGCCCGCTCTTTTCAAAAGTGTCGGACTGCCTGAAGCCCGGCGGCACTTTGTTAATCCATGATTTTCATCCGATCATGAATATGCTGCCGATGCCGGGTGAACCCGGAATTTGATGAGAATCACCTGAACCGGATTGTTTATTCTTATTTCCGGAGTGAACCCTGGATTGAAAACGAAGGAATGGATATATGTCCAAGCAGTATCCTTCAAAGACCTTTACCAGCTTTTTCACACAATGTCCGGCATCATCAATGCCATCAGCCGCTCACAGATGAGGATTGTCATTCTTAAAGAATACGATTACGATGTCGGTTTATCCGAGGTCTATGATAAAAGGGGTTCCCCCTGTCATATACTTACTGACTGCGGAAAAATGCAGCCATAATGCGAAAAGGACGAAAGCTAAAATGGGCTTTCGTCCTTTTTGTTTCACTATGGATTATAAATAATCATATGCAGGATTGCCGTTCCATCGCCCGCGTTTTTATAGGAATGAACCGTATCGGCTCTAAACCGGATGCTTTCTCCTGACCAACAATAAACGGCTGACTGTCCGCATATATTTCCACCTGTCCCTTGAATACGGTTATAAATTCCGCCGCCCTTTTAAATGAGGTTCCGACTCCCAGAAGCTTCCTTCCTCCAGTTCCAGATAATATACGGCAAATCTCCTATTCTCATCATCCGGAAAGACCGGATAGTTTTTGACCTTCCGTTATCCTCCAGCAGCGGCTGTATCTCCGAGGTTTTCACAATCTGATACAGGTTCTCGGGGCGAACGGTCAAAGCATCAAACGGTACTTTCATACCATTCGAAATTTTCCACAATGTTGATATCGTCGGATTACCGTCTCCCCGCTCAATCTGAGCCAGCATGCTTTTGCTGACTCTCGCTCAGCCGTGAAAGCTCGTCCATGCTCTCAGTTTATTCTCTTCACGAAGTCTCCTGATATTTTTGCAACAATCAAATTCATTGGATCCAATTTTTTCCATCCTCCCTATTGACAAATATATCGCATAATGTATTATTATATCGTATCAACACAATATAATGTTCACTTTATATTATTATATAGTTTTTCTTATCCTTGTAAAGGGCAAAGGAGGTTTTCCCATGAAAAAATCTGTTATAGTCAATTTCTTTAAATGGTGGTTTCCATTCACCCATCCAATATAGCCGTCTCTGAAAACTGGCTAAGCCTTGAAAAGAGGCTGAAAGAGAAAAAGGAGGTAAACCATGTTCCGTTTATCTGATTTTCTGATTTACTGTTTTATTACCGCATACTCGCCGGGAGCCAACAATCTGCTTTCCATGAGCAATGCGATGCGACTTGGCTTTTCACGGAGTATCCGGTTTAATTTCGGAATTACAGCAGGATTCTCAATCGTTATGGCGCTTTGTACGATATTCAGTGCAGCCCTCTACTCTCTTCTGCCAAAAGTAAAAATCGTCATGCAGGTTTTAGGAGCTGCCTATATGCTGTATCTCGCATGGAAGGTCTGGAAGCACCGGAGATTTGAATAATGGGACCGGAAAGGAGGCCAGCTTTCTCTCAGGTATGATACTGCAGTTTGCCAACCCCAAAATCTACATATATGCGATTACTGCCATGTCCCTCTATATTTTACCGGTATACCAATCGTTTGGGGCATTATGCGGTTTTACCGTCCTGCTGTCGGTAATCGGTGCCTCAGGCACCTACGTATGGGCGCTGTTCGGAGCGGCTTTCTGCAAATTTTTTCTCAATGCATGCCAGGATGGTGAATTTTGTTATGGCAATCCTGCTCGTGTATTGCGCCGTATCCCTGTTTCACTGACCGCCGTTAACGATATCCCTGCACGCTCCGCGCAGGCTCACCGTTTCAAGCAAAGCCGCCGAAACAAAGGTAGACTTCTCTCTGCATGTTTCGGCGGCTCAGAATCGTAAATCAGATCGGCGTCTGCTCCTCTCTCCCTTTGCTCCCTCTTTTTTCTCCTTCATCCGGCGGAAATACAAAGAACTCATCTCATCAGCCATTCCCGACAGTCGGTTGAGAAGAGTCGAAAAATCTTTCAACATCTCATCGTCCTGGAAATACGGATAAACAATATCATGATCCACCTCGCTCCACCCCTCTTCAAACAGGCCCTGGCCTGTATCTCACGTAATACCCCTTATACTTGACAATGTAATGGAGAGAACGGTAAATCCCGTCTGATTTGATGTCTATCAGGCTTTCGTCATAAATCGGCTGTCCCTGTCCTCCTGTAAACCTTGGGGCGTTCCGCTATATAGTAATGTTCCTCATTCCCTGTCAAAATCTGCTTCCCGGTCTTCCACATACTGCTCCGGGTTATTTTCAAATACAGAGGTAATATATTCATGAAAATGCTTCCAGTCCTCACGGTACAGGAAAAACACGCGGATGCCGATTAAATCCGTCACATATTTACAGTAATTCGTACTGTTAATCTTTTCAAATTTCTCAGGATGTTCATTCCTTTTTACGGATAATCTTTTCAATCAGATGCCCCGGTTCCTTTGTCCTGTAGCGGTAAGAATGGATTCCGGCCTTCTCTATATCATAAAGGTATTCATCCACAAAATCTTTACCGATTCCACGGAGCTTCCGTTCCAGCCCCTGTAATTGTCATGGATTGCCTGAAGCTCCTCCCAGGTAAGGCCGGCCGATTCAAAATCTTCGTAATCCATATTGTATGTCTCAAAAAATGTTTCTCTGCTAAACATCCTCTCTCTATACCTCTCCGGCGCCAATCGAATTCAGGAACCTGGCGAATGCCGCCCTGCCTTCCTCTGTGCATTTATAAACTCCGGCGTCTTCCAGAACCCGTTCAAATACAAGGCCTACCTCATTCTTTAATATCTCTTCCACATTCTCTTTCGTGACCGCTTCATACTTTGGAAGAAATTCTTCCACCCACGCGGCATGCTTTTCAAGCTCCCGCAGCTTCTGATATCTCTGCATTCCACAATATAATCACCCAACAGCGCCAGCTCATCTTTCAGCCTGGACGGCAGCACCGCCAGTCCCATTACTTCGATCAGACCGATATTTTCTTTCTTTATATGATGAAGCTCCTGGTGAGGATGAAATACACCCAGCGGAAATTCTTCCGTCGTAATATTATTCCTCAGCACCAGATCCAGCTCGTACATATCTCCGTTCCTGCGGGCAATCGGGGTGATGGTATTATGCGGTTCTCCCTCCGTCCGGGCAAAACAAACGCCGCTTCATCCGTATATTCTCTCCAGGCGGCAAGCACCTTCTCTCCAAGTTCAATCAGCCGGTCCGGGTTCCCGGATCTTGTGCAGCACCGACATGGGCCAGTATACTATTCCCGTCTCCACATCCTCAAAATCTTTGATTTTAAAAATATTTTTCGATCGGCGCTTTTCGCCATGGCGAATGTGTAATGGCCTCCCTGAAAATGATCGTGGCTTAAGATGGAACCGCCTACGATGGGCAGATCCGCATTCGAGCCCAGAAAGTAATGAGGAAACATTTTTACAAAGTCAAAAAGCTTGACAAAGGTTTCTTTTTTCTATTTTCATCGGAATATGGCGGCCGTTGAAAACGATACAATGTTCATTATAATAAACATATGGTGAATATTGGAACCCCCACTGGCTGTCATTGATTGTGATTGGAATAATACGGTGGTTATTGCGGGCCGGATGGTTCACGCGGCCGGCATATCCTTCATTCTCCCGGCAGAGCAGGCACTTTGGATATCCGCTCTGTTTAGCCAGTTTGGCTGCTGCGATAGCTTTTCGGATCTTTCTCCGGTTTGGACAGGTTTACCGTAATGTCCAGATCGCCGTATTTGGTGCTGGTCACCCATTTCATATCCTTGCAGACGCGGTATCTTCGGATATAATCGGAATCCTGGCTCAGTTTATAGTAATAATCCGTAGCCGCCTGTGATGACTGTCCGTTATAAAGCTCCCAGAACGTCCGAACCACCTCGGACGGTCTCGGCATCAGGCAGTTCATCAGCCGTGTATCAAATAAATCCCGGAACACTACACTGTCTTCCGGCAGGACTCGGACTCATGGGCATAATCCAACAGCTCTTTCAGTGTCTCCTCCAGGCTGACTTCTCCGATTTCCGTCTCCGATTCACCGTACTCGTCCAGTTTCAGAACATCCAGAATCTGATTCGTCGCATAAATCCTGTCCTCTTCCTGAATCAGCCCTGTATCAAGACCGTATTTTACCAGTTTTTTAATCGCTTCATTTACCATACCACGCCTCCTGTTATCAATCATGTGCAAAACACATTTACTTTATTTCCCAATCCGCCCGGCGGCCTGAGTCTCCGACGGAAAACAGCGCCAGATTTCTGCGGTGAACGCAGAAACTGCAAATGCGCAGATATAATGCCCGCTCTGCGGACATTATATCATGTTCACTGCGTTCACATGAGTCTCCGACGGAAAACAGCGCCAGATTTCTGCGGTGAACGCAGAAACTGCAAATGCGCAGATATAATGCCCGCTCTGCGGACATTATATCATAATCACAGGTGTGATTCCAGACGTTTTGTTACGACTCCACCGAGAATGCCTATCAGGGCGCCCGCTGCGGTTCCTGCCGCCAGCAAAAACGGCAGATAGTAAAAAACGGCGCTGTTTTCCACGACGAAGGCCGCTACAAAAGCTGGCCGACATTATGGCCGACTCCTCCGATGATACTGATTCCCAATTGGCTGAACCATCCTCTTTTTTTGCAGAAAATCATCAGTGCGAGACTGAGGGCGCCTCCTGCCAGACTGTAAATCATCATCGCCATATTGCCATACGCAAAACCGGTCAGAAGAACAATCCTTGCCAGCGCAATGGCTATGGTTCCTCCTGTTCCTATGAGGTACAGGGATACGATATTCACCAGGTTTGCCAGTCCCAGTTTGACTCCCGGTATTCCGAGGCTGATCGGAACCAGTGTTTCCACATAGCTAACAGCATGGCCAGTGAGCAGAATGCCATAGAGGCGCTATCTTCACCGCCTGCCGGTCGCCTTTGCGGGTTTCTCTTTTATAATTCATAGAGGGTGTCCTCTTTTCTCAACCTGCGGCGTCCTGTTACGGGTTGACGCCTGTTTCTCAGAATCCATACGGGTAAAAATCTTTGATGCGGACTTTCACCGATACCATTTTATCGAAATGAAGAAGTTTTGTAAAGCAGAACAATAAAGCACTTTCCCCCAGTAACCGTTCAGCTATGGTGTGTACCGCGAGGTGTTTTCCTTCTTTTCGCCGTTTCTGTGCATCATTTAGATTTAACTGAGGGTTTGGAGGACGCGTCCGGAACGAGATGTATCCGGCGTGGTGAGGGGCTGGCTGAGTCTTCCGTCCCCGCGGGAGGTTGGTCGTGGAGGAATCGGCCGGAATGAATTGCTACGGGGTAACCGTTTGCACTCTTTGGAGCACGCAGCGGAATGCTAAGCTCGTGAGGGACCTCGCTAAGCACCGGCGGACTCCATGTCCCTCCGCAATTGATTCCGCCTACTTCCCCGGGTCAGATTTCCGCCGGGGACGGAAGACTCAGGCAAGGTTTTCGACACCGGACATGGTGCTCCGGACGCTGATTGTCTCAACCTTAAATGGGGAGGGACCCTGTCGCGGCCACTACGTGTTTCCGCAGGCAGATATCAAATCCAGCGCAATTCTTTCATAAAGGCGCATTGTAGGCATACCGTATTCCCCGTACACGGAAGCGCTGAGCGGTCTCAACAAGGTCTGCCCCCACACTTAACGCGTGAGACATTCAGCGGCCGCAGCCCCAAACCACGACAAGCTTCCCCGGGGACGAAAGACTCATATACACCCCACCCCCGTCCGCTGGCCATACCGGCGGCGTCCTCACCTGCTTAACTGTAACTTCCCTCATGCTGCCCTTGACTTTAATTTACCGCTTTGTTAAGATTGGTATGTTTCACAACAACTGACGCACAGCATAACAGGAACATAAATACTATGGAAAAAAAACAATTCAAACGACTGCTGGCCGTTCTCGTTTTTCTTCATTCTTGCCTGCGGCGCCGCTTTAGCACTCAGGCCGAGAAAGACGGGCCCGTCAGCCGCTCCGATTTTTTGCTCAATACGTTTGTAACCGTCACTCTCTACGACAGCAGTGATGAGGAAATTCTGGATCAGTGCATGGCCCTGTGCCGCGAATATGAGAACAGATTCAGCAAAACAATTGCCACCAGCGAAATTTACGGGCTGAATCACCGGCCGGCAGGAGAAACTGTGTTCCCCCTTACCAAAGACACGGCGGCCCTGATTCGGGAAGGTCTTTACTACAGCCGTGTTTCGGACGGAGCTTTCGATATCACCATCGAACCGCTCAGCTCCCTCTGGAATTTCACAGACGGTAAAAAGTAATTCCTCCACAGGAGGAAATCAGTGAGGCGGCCTCCGTGTCGACTGGAAAAGCCTGAGCCTGGATGGCGACGTACTCACCTTTTGCAGCCCGGACACCACCATCGACCTCGGCTCTATTGCAAAGGGATTTATCGCCGACCGGCTGAAGGAATATCTTGTAAGCAGAAATGTAAAGAGCGCCATCATCAATCTGGGCGGAAACGTACTCTGCATCGGTGAAAAGCCGGATGGCACTCCGTTTAAAATCGGACTGCAAAAAGCCCTTCGAAGGACGCAATGAAATTATTTCCAACCTGAGCATCAATGATATGTCGGTCGTTTCCTCGGGTGTGTATGAACGCCATTTTGTCGTGGATGGTAAAATTATCACCATCTGCTGAATCCCGCTACCGGATATCCCTATGACAACGGCCTGATTGCCGTAACCATCGTATCTCCACGATCCGTGGACGGTGACGCGCTGAGTACCACCTGCTTTTCACTCGGGCTGGAAAAAGGGCTGGAACTGATTAATTCGATGGATGGCATCTACGGTTATTTTATAACCGACGACTATGAAATCCACTATTCTGACGGAGCACAAAGCTTGTGATTCCCGCCGCAGACTGACTAAAGGAGTTTTATGGAAAATAAAGAAAATAGAAAGAGCAGAAATGAACTATACCTGGTTTGCGGTCTTCTTTGTCTTTGCCGTCATTTTCTTCGCAGGGTACCGTTTTCTAAACCGTGGTACTGCTTCCGTCGCAGTCGTCAGCGTAAACGGACAGACACTGCAGGAACTTCCTCTCGATCAGGATGCCGATCTGATAATCGAAGGCGTGAATGGGGGAACGAATCATCTGGTTATCCGCGATGGGGCCGTTTCAATCACAGAGGCCTCCTGTCCTGACAAGATTTGTGTCCATGAAGGGGCAAAGCGTGAGAAAGGCAGAAGCGATCACCTGTCTTCCAAATAAAGTCATAATAACAATCAAGTGACCATTGAAGCAGAGGACATATTCCTATCCGGATACGTTCCTGCTTCTATCTTTGTCCGGTTGTCCTTGTATTTTCTCCAGTCAGATATATTCTTAACAATTTTTTATATTAAATTAAATTTTTTTATTCTTTGTATTCTTTTCAAAAATTAAGTAATTGTTTGTTTCCCCATGTTTTTTAAGCATTATTCAATTTTCCTTTAATTTCATTTAGTCCTATGTTTTTTCACATCAATTCAGAAAATCTTTAACATATTTTTATTTGCTATTCTGTCTCTCAGCGTTTACAATGTAAGCATCATTCACCATTCTGAGAAAAAGAAAAATATTAGTGTATGGGAGGGATCTCACATGAGTGAAGTTAAGGTGATGTTTAATACGCTCGAAGATATCAGAAAATACCTGCGTGCTTTGGATAGCTTTAATGGTGATCTGGATCTTCAGTATGAAAGCCAGATTGTTGACGGAAAGTCCCTGCTCGGGATATTGAGCCTCGGAATCGGAAAACTTTTAAATCTGAAGCTGCATTATGGAAATACGGACGAACTGATGGAGAAAATTGGATTTTGCTGCTGCCGGTAAACAGCAGATTCCGGAAAACCGTGCGCCAATATCCGACATGGACGTTTCATGCCGGTATCAAACCGGAAAAAGGAAGGAAAACAGACAGCATGACTGTGATTTGATGTTACAGCCATACTGTCTGTTTTTCGTTTTTTATTTCCTGTCAATTCGTTCCGTTACTTCCGCCATCTTGGATAAATCCCCAATCAGAATCGCTCCCTTTAACTGGCCGTTGGCATAGTAGTATTTTTTCATACTGTTTCCTGGCCTCGTCTTTTTTCTCTTCCGTGCGGTACGACAGGCCCCGCTCTTTCCCCCGTATCGCCAATTGCATAGAGCGCCGTATTCATTCCATGGAAGGACAGGCCCATGGACGGCGGTTCATAGAAGGTTTCTTCACCGGCCGCATTGGCTCCGGCCGTTTTGCCCTGGGCCGATGCCTCTCCCCCAGAGAGCATAGTTCATCCCCTGATACTGGGCGCAGTCTCCGCATGCATATACGTCCCTGACATTGGTCTCCATCTTGTCATTGACAACAACTGCGCGCGGTCAACGGCAATTCCGATTCCATCGCCAGGGCCGTACTCGGCCGGATTCCGGCGGAGATAATGACCAGATCGGCCGGAAGTGTCTTTCCGTCGGCAAGGCGCACGCCCTTCTTCGGCTCCAGTATTTCGTCAGCCTGCACGCCTGTATAGATTTTTATCTTCTCCCGGCCCGCAATTTCTTTCATCATATCGGAGGCCGCCCGGTCCAGCTGGCGCATCATCAGCCCCGGCGCCGCTTCCACCACGCTGACGTCGCGGCCGGATTTTCTGAATTCCCACGCAGCCCTCGAGCCCCAGAACACCTCCGCCGATCACGCAGACACTTTTATATCCGGCAGCATTTCGCATATTTTCTGTACATCCGCAAGACGTCTGACCGCGGCAACATGCTCCTGTCCGGCTCCCCGGATCGGAGGAATAAAGCTCTCTGCGCCCAGAGCATAAATCAGCTTTGTATAAACCATCTTTGTTCCGTCTTCCAGAACCACCTGTTTAATTTCCGTGTCCACCGAAGCCACACGGCGGCCCAGAACCCGGATAATATTATGCTTCTCATACCATTCCGGCTCATGAACAGCCGTCTGCTCCGGTGTCAGGCCCGCCAGCATGGATTTTGTCAGCATCGGGCGGTTGTAGGTGTCATAAGGCTCGTCTGATATCATGACAAACCGAGGCAGTCTTATTTCTTTACGTATTTCCTCCGCCGCAGACAGTCCTGCAATGCCGTTGCCGATGATTACGAAAAAGTCCTCCGTATCGCGGCAAAGTCCGTATCCTCTGCGTCCACCTCCACAAAATACTCCCGGCCGACGCCGCACACAGGACAGGTATCAGGGAGGAATCAAAAGATTTCCCCACAGACAAGGCATTTTACCAGCTTTTGGCCCCTTTAGCCGTTCCGGCCTGGCTGTTTTCGACTTTTTTCCTGAACGAGGCAGCCAAACCGGTAACCGTATTCATAAGCATCCATCAGGGGCAACCTCATCCGGCTTGAATTTTACTCTAAAGCCGTCATCAGGAACCTTCATTTTCAACTGCTTCAGACGGTCGATGATGTGCGGGACACCTTCCCCGCTCCAGCCGTAGCTTCCAAATGCAGAGGCGTATTTTCCTCCATGCGTGGCCGGGAAAATCGATGTTGTCAAATCCCATATCGGCTAAGCGCTTCCCCCACAATCGTAGGAGTGCCGAACAGTATTCCGTCTGCAAATTCCAGTTCGCCAACCACCTTCGCTGCATCCGTCTCCACCATATCATAGGTTCTCACGTCCACGGGGCCGCTGTCACGGATTCCGCCGGCAATCTTTTCGGCCAGCTCTTTTGTATATCCATAGGCGCTGACATAGGGAATTATGACTGTCTTCTTGTTGTTCGGATTGGTGACGGTACACCACTCCTCGTACATCTTAAAGATTTCCCTATTTTTGTGTCCAGCACCGGTCGTGCCCCGTGCAGAATCATGACAGGGTCCAGTTCCTTCACACGCTTCGCGCTTTCATCATAAATCCTTTAAAAGGCCCGATTATACAGTCAAAGTAATATCTGGCCGCTTTGTTATAATTTTCCTCGTTTGGAACCTCCCCGCTTCTGAGCACTCCCTCCACACCGTAATGGGCTCCGAAGGACCGCAGGTTACGAGTATCTTATCCTCCTCAATCCATGTATACATCGTATCCGGCCAATGAAGATTCGGTACCGTCATGAACGTAAGCGTCTTGTCCCCAATTTTCATCGATTCATTATCCTTAACTTACCTGGATACTGTAGAAATCCCGGTTTACAATGTTTCAGAAATTAACCGCACAGCCGGTTGCGATGATTTTCATGTTGGGATTGATGTCCAGCAGAAGCTCCCACACTGCCTGCATGATCCGGCTCCGTGTGATCCACCACAAGGTAATCAATCTTTTCAATTTCCGTGATCTTTTTAAAGCTCTCTCAAATACTCATCGAAGAATTTTGCCTTCGCCGTCTCAAAAACACCGTTTTATCCCTGTTTTAAGCACATAGGAGTTATACGTGGTGCCGAATTCGTCAGCATAATAATATCGAATACCCTCGGGTTTTCATCTATTATTCCTGTCCAGTAAAAATCTTCCTTTAATTTTATGGTCTGCATACACTGCCTCCTTTGCCAAACTATATAAAATAGTATGGCAAAAGGGCTAAATCCTATGTATTGCTTTTGAACCGATGACACAAAATCTTTTAAAACAGCTCTGTATTGACGTCAACACAGACTTTTACCGTTTTTTCCCTCTGTTTGATCCGTTTTTAAATCACCAATACTTCATCCTCTCGACTCTCCGTCCGTCTCCGCGGTCAGGTTGAGTTCTACGGTCTCCACAAATTCCGGATGAAGAACGGCGGCCACAGCCAGCGGATCGTGGATCGCCCCCCTCCCGGCTGCCCTCTTCTCCTATCTCGTGGAGCAGTAATAATGTACCATCGCAGCCATTTTGCATCCCGGTTCATTGCCGTCCGCTGTCCACGGCCGGATCCTCTCTTCCATGGCCCCGGCGCTCATCATCGTTTTCAGAGTCACGTCGAGCCCTACCATCAGCAGATTGATTCCGCTCTCCAGGACAAATTTAGCGGCTTCCGGATCGGCCAGAATGTTGGCCTCCGCAAAACGGTTCACATTGCCCGGAACGGTAACTGCGCTACCCATAACGGAGATCCGCCCTACTTTGGCCGCCTCCTCCGGATATTGCCTGATAAATCGGGCAAGGTTGGTCATGGCTGCCGTCGCTACGATAACAAACTCTTTGCCATACTTTTGTGCCATCTCCGCCATAAAGGCTGCGGCATCTTTTCTTCCGCTCCCTTATCTGCTTCCGGCAATTCGATTTCACCGATTCCGTTTAACCCGTGAACGCGTTTGCAGACCTCGTTCGGAACGAATTCTTTTCCCGTAAACATCTCAGGTGCTCCTGCATAAACAGGTATTTCACCGGCTCCGAAGAGCCGCAGGATACCCGCAGCGTATTCTGAACCGCCTTATCAACCGTTACATTTCCAAAACAACAGGTGACTCCCTATAAGCTGCGCCTCTTGGAGCCCAGAGCGTAGGCAATTGCCAGTGCGTCATCGATTCCCGTGTCCACATCCAGTATCATTTTCATATATGTTCCATCCTTCCAGATTTTTAATATCCTCTTTCTTTCAAATCATGCACCAGGCGTACATAAAATTCCCTCACATCCGTCAGCACAGAGCCTGAGCCTCCTGTCCGGCAGCCGTCTGTTGACATAGGAAAGAAATACATTCAGCAGGAAAAAGCAGGGTAGCAGCAGCCATAGCCACCGCGCCCCCATGAGACTGAAAAACAGGAATAACGGCTGTCAGGAATAAGACAGCCGCGCTTAATATTCGTATGATTACCTTCAACCTTTCTCCTCCCCGCTTCCTTATACCGGCACTCTGTATGTAAGCATATTATACCTTTATCTTCTCCCATAGGCAAGGTTCTCTGCATGCTTTTCAAACATATCTAGCGTGGGCGGAAGCTGTAATAAACGCCTCCGTTCTTCCTCCGCCCCGGAAACGGATCAATTCGCTCACGGTCACAAGCTGGAATCCCTGTTCCGTCAGGGTCGGAATGATTCTCACCGCCGCATCGCCCGACGCCGTATACAGCTCATGCATCAGAACAATATCCCCGTCCTTCACCTTTCCGATTACAGCCTGGACTGTCTTGTCCGCATTTTTTGGTCTTCCAGTCAAGCGTATCAATATTCCACATAATCATCGGGTAATTGACGTTACCTAAAAACCGTGTCGTTTTATTTCCGCCGGGCAGACGTACCAGTCTCGGACTCTCGCCCGTCACGGCTGCGACCGCCTGATTGCACAGCTCCACCTGGCTTCTGATTTCATCAGCACCCAGCTTATTAAGATACTTATGGCCATGTATGATTTGCAATTTCATGGCCGTTATCATGCATTCTTTTAATCTCAGTCTGATATTCCGCCACGGTTTCCTACCACAAAGAAAGTGCCCCGTCCATTATATTTCTCCAGGCTGTCCATGATCCGGTTTCCCACCGGGGCATATGGCCCGTCGTCAAAGGTGAGGGCAATCATCGGCTTAGACGGATCGATATACCGTCCTCCGCTCCAGACAAGACCTGCCGCTTCCGCTTCTTTTCTGAATTTCTTCCGCCAGTCCGGCTGCCGCCCGTGTTTCCTGAGCCGCCTGGGTTTCAGGGCCGCCTGAGTCTCCGGGACCGGCTGAGCTTCCGGGGTCTGCCGGGTTTCCGGGTTCTGCTGTACTTCCGGGGTCTGCCGGGTTTCGCCCTGTAACCGCCAATACGGCTCCTTCCCGTCCTGCGTCGATTCCTGTATCTCCCCGGCCGGAGGCATGCTCTCCCTGCTTGGCTTGTCCTTCTTCGCTCATCTGTCTCTCCTCGACAGTCCTGTTATCTGATGCAGGGCCTGAAGACGGAGCGCCGGCATAAGCGGCCGAAGCAGCCGCAACAATACAGCCGGTTGTCAGCATGAGCAATGCTATCTTTCTTATCCTTCCTGTTTTCCGTCTCATAATAAAAACTCCCTTTCTTCCGTTCTTATAGTTAGACGGAAAAGAAAGGGAAAAAAGTTTCATTTATTTTTTTAATTACCCGGATGCCCGCTGCCGCTGCCTTTCCGCACGGTCAGCACAGCAAATACACAGAACATGTCAAAACTGTTACATCCGCATGACCATGACATCCTCACCGTGTATATCTTTTTCACCGTTGAAACGAAACCGAATTCTTTATACAGCCGGCAGCCACATCATTTCCTTTAAAAACGCTCAGATATATATCCTTATTCGGATATCTCCCAGTCAAGCTTTAGTAATCCGGCCAGTGCTGCTTTTTCCGTATCCCCGGCCCTGAAATGCGGCATCAATCATCAGGCGGTCCAGCCACAGACGGCCATAGGGAAAATATTCCCACCAAAATATCCGTACATGGCAAACCCCACCACCCGGTTCCCGTCGCAGATCGCGACTGGTTTCCATACAAAGGTTTCTCCGTGCCTCTGAAAGACACTGTGAAACCGGCTCTATAAATTCTTCTGCCCTTCACCGACTTCCAGCCGCAATGCTTCCAAACGGTTTTGCCGGGTTATCGGCTCAAAATGTAAATTCAATTATAGCAACTCTAACTCGCTTATTTGCTTGTGTTAAACCTGCCCGAATAAAAAGGCATCTCAGTAGATACAGCGCCATTATATGCACCGGATAAAACCAGTAAAAGAAATACTTCAGACGGAGCTTTCCTCTCTCCCCATTATAACGGGCAATGGGAATCAGGGCCAGTGCGGCTGCCCCCGAACAGGGTCAGAGACTCGGCGGCGGCAAGGATTCCGGCCAGTATAAGTTGAGTGGTTCTCCGGTTCCTTAAGAGATAGAAAGACGCGATCATTAAAATCCCCATATAGCTGTAGTCGCTTTTCAGCAAAACGGAAAGTCCGCAGGCGGCCGCAACCGCCGCTCCCTGTATCACCGGCCTTCCGGCATATTTTTAAGCACATCATCTCTACGCCTAAAAAACAAGGTAAAATATACATTTTGCGCCCCCGGAAAAAAAAAAGAGCCTGCCAAAAAACGCGAGATCGAACGGTATCTCTGAAATCAGTGCAAACAGAAGCAGATTCCTGGCATATTTGGCTTCGTTTTCCCGTATGCGTAAAGCCTTCCACTAGAAGGAAACAAAATATGGGAAAGGCCAGCCTTCCGATGAGCCATGTAGTACGATGTCCGCCAGATACCACTGCATTCCCCTTTCTGTCTCCAGTATTGCCATCATACGAGCCATATCATTGGAACTGAGAATCCCGGTTTCTATGACTGCCGCTCCGATGTGGTCGATGAGCATGGTAAAAATAGCAATGAGTTTCAGAGTGTTTCCGGTCAGGCCCACTTTTAAAGTCTTTCTCATATCTGTCATTGTTTTAGTCCTTTGTCCTTCTGATACTTTTAATTGACCGGTATCCATCCGTTATCAATTGTTTCTGATTTAACTGTACTCAGTTTTTATTCATAATTAAACAGGCATTTTCCCTTGGCATCACGGTACCATTGTTTGCTGTCCCGGATCGTAAATAAAATATGCCTGCCACTTTTGGCCGCTAATATCGTCCTTGGAGGGGCCGATATATGCAAAAACACTGTCTTTATTCGTATCGGATATATTCCCTCCCGATGTATTCTTAACATTAATATATGGCTGAATATACAAATCTCCCCGTAATTCGCGCCGGTAAACAAGCTCTTGTCGACTTTCGGCACTGGCCTCCATACACCTCTTTCAAAAGATACTCCCGTATTGTGTCATTCCGAATGCTATTCGTCGGCAATCCGGCATCTTTAAACATTTTAATAATCTCGTCCACTGTATATTCTTCTGCAAATTTAGAATCGTATTGTAAACACCGTCCCCAATTGTAATTTTCGGATCGCTGCTTACCCTTCGCTGTTCCCGTGCACACTGCAGTTGACGACAAAAATTTCATCTCCTGTATGAATAATGGGGATTCGCCTTTCGAAGGACATTCCAGCCCTCTGTTTTGACCATGTCATCCAGCACTTTTTCGGTTTTATATCCCTGTCCTCAATAACGGCAACCTGATATTCCGAAATCACAACGTCCACATTATTCATGCAGACCGCTTTTCTTGATTTTCAATATACTTCATGAACTGCGGAGCGAAGCCCGGTCAGTATAATAAAATTGCAATCGCAATTATAAGCTCAATCAGGCTGAAGCCCTTATCTGTATCTGTATTTTTCCCCATGCTCTTTCCCTCCGGTAAGCCGCCTTTTTAGACCGGTAAAGGCCCGCTGAGCGTGCCAATCATTATTATCTTACCATGCTCCGGCATAATATTCAAATTGAATTATTATTTGCTCCACGCACAGGTCACCGCCAGTAACAGTTCAGACAGCATGAACTGTTACTGGATCCGGCGCTTATTCAATCCGAAATGTGTAGTCTGTATTATAAGTCCACATATAAGATATTGTCTTTTAAAATCAGATAGTCCGCCTTTGATTTTACCGCAGTTTTGTCAATCACCTTGCCTGAACCCAGATCCAGCTGGTAAATATAATCCGGCTCCGCCGTAAATCCGTAGCCGCACAGCAGAACATCTCCCTTAATCACAAAATTGGCCGCGTTGCTCACAAGAGGCTGGCTTTTCCCAGCAATTTTTTCTCCGCCAAATCCACCGCCGCCACATAAGCATTGTGGGGTGAGGGATTCAGCGTAGGTGAGATGGCCGATGGACAAATAAAGGATATGATCTTTTACCTGGGCATACCGGATCTGCTGTCTGACGAATTCCTTTTCACTCTGCCTTAAAATCACCGGCATACTCGAAATCGCTGAAATCCAGCTCAAAAACTTCACCTTTTTCCCCGTCCACCACCTGAATACGGCATTTACCGCCGTTTTCGTCGAAGGAATCCCTAAGCCGTATTTACCGCTGTCCTCCACATTAAGGCTCAGATTGTTTTTTTCAAACCAATCATCCGTATCAGTAATCTGGTTGGCTTCTTGCGTGAGCTTTGTCAGCTTTAACGGTGCCGCCAAAGGCCCGGTTCCGTTGCACAGTAGTATTCCCATGACGGATTTTTCCATATGAATCTGTCTGATTGCTCCCAAATCTGCAGGCGCCGCCATCGAGATATTCTTCTCCTGTGAACTAATATCCGGCTCCGGCATCTCTGTGGACTCTGCCGCCGTATGATTGCCGCAGCCCGCCAGCAACATCCCTAAAATAATCATAACCGCACATCCGCGTTACGTTTCATTTTTCCTTCCTCCAACTCATTTTTATAAACATCATGATAAATCCTGCAAACATCAGCGCCGCCGCTATCCATATGGCCCTGTTGCCCAGTTTGATTGAAAATACAGCTCCGATTGCAGCCCCGACCGCAAAAACCAGGATTATAAAATAGTAGTGAAACGCCTTCCTCTTAAGCTCCGGCTCCCTGGTAATATGATACCTGCCAAGCATCTCCGTGGCACTCCTCATATTTCCGATACACATCGTGGTTGCGCAGGGGATTCCCCGGAACTTCCGGAAGCTGTTAACCTGCATCGCACAGGCAAAAAGACAGCAGAACATTAGCCGGGGTATCCATGGTATGCGGCAGAAGTCCCGCCGTCATCAGAAGTACGATTTCTATAAAAGGACGATCTGTCTCCAGTGAAGCAGGCGGTGTTCTTTATACAGCTCACGTATCCACTCCGTCACATACACTCCTCCGATAAATGCCAGAATGGAAGCAGATACCTTACGGCGCTCTGCCAGTTTCCTGTCGCCAGGTTCTGTCCCAGCAGCACGATATTGCCTGTCTGTGCATTTGCAAATACCTTTCCTCTGCAATTATACGAGTACGCGTCCTGGAATCCTCCGGCCAGAGTCAGAACAATCCCAAGCGCCAGCGATTCCGACATCTGCCATTTACGGTCTGTCACCCAATCGGATATCCGTCCTGCCATATTTCTCTCCCCTTCGTCATGTCATGCCGTTTTTGGGGTCATTATACCGCATTTTCCTTCTCTTTGCCATAAAAATTTCCGCGCTGTCTGGGAATTCTGCCGGCGGATAATCATTCCCGATTTCCACACTCCCCCCTACGGAAATGATGCGGGTTATAAACTCCGCCAGAGGAAAGGAAAGCCAAACTCCATTCATTCCGAATATTCTTGAAAGAACCAGCACCATTGGCAGTATGGCGGCTCCTCCCCTGACAACGGATATGATAAAAGCCAATTTGGGCTGCATAACGGCGCTCAGGAAGGCCGCTGCCAGAATATTAATCCCGGCGAATAAAAATCCGGTGAAATACAGTCTTATTCCGCTTCTGGCTATCGGTATCAGCGCCTGGTTCCCCTCGCTGTTGAATATATGTATAATCGGATCTGAAAACAGGCTGACCACTATGTAAACAGATACCGCCAGTATTAGCCAGTCCCGCGGCATATCCAGCACCTGTCCCAGCATCTTCTTATCATCTCTGCCGTATCCGGTGCTGGCAAGCGGCTGGATTCCCTGTGCAATCCCAGTAAATACCGCAATAACCACCAACGCGAGGTTTGCGACGATTCCATAGGCCGCCACCCCTGTATTTCCCTGCAAGTCCAATGATAACGAGATTAAATACAATCAGAACGATTCCGGATGAAACTTCGGTGATAAACGATGACAGCCCAGGCATCAGGATGTTTTTTGCTGCGCCCCAGGGCAGGACGCAACGTTTTAATCCGGAATGTGTTCTTCTTTTTAATAAAATGCAGTGACAATACGGCCAGGCTCATGGCCGGAGCCAGCCCTTGCAAATGCCGCGCCGAAAATCCCCATGGACGGCGGAACATAAACAGATAATCGAGAATCACATTGCCGATGCTTCCGGTCAGCATGGCGGTCATGGACAAAGCCGGGTTCCTGTCATTGCGCACGAATGCCAAAACCATTGTTGAGGATAAAACAGGGGGCAAAAGCAAAATCACCTTCAGATACGTATCTGTCATCTCGAACGTTTCTTTGTCCGCTCCCAGCCTCATTGCAACCGCTCCGGAAAAACAGCCCCAGTGCGGCAAAGATTAAGCCGGTTATAAGCCCCATCACCGCAGTCCAGGTAAAAACGCGGCTTGCCTCTTCGTCCTCCCCTGTGTCTTGAGTATGGCGAAGCGGGTCGCCCCTCCGATTCCAAACATCAGGCCTGTGGCGCTGATAATACTGTATACAGAGATAGCCAGATTTAAGGATGCAAGCCCCGACGCCCCCAATGCCTTTGAAACAAAATAGGTATCGGCTAGTATGTAGCAGGACAGGCCTATCATTCCCATCACATTCAGGCTGACGTAACGGGTGAACAGCACAGGTACGCTGTCGTTTTTCCCCTTTCTTCTTTCTCTTTTTCTTGTGCGGATCATTTTCTTGCTCCTCCCTGATACCGTTAAGCTAAAAAGTGCCTGAACACGCTCCTTCTTTGACCTAACGGAGTATGTTCAGACACTTGATTATTTACCCGGTGGCAAATAACGGTGTTTTTGTTTTGATTTTTAATAGGATAGCACAGTTTTTTCTATTTTCAAGTTCAATCCACACTTGCAATTTAATAATAATGACACCGTTATTGAATTTTTAATAAACATGGCTTCTTCCGGAATCTTCTGCATCTCTGCATCCAGTCTTCTTTCCTGACGTCCTGCGGACACGGAAACCACCGATTCGCTGACTCCCAGCTCTTTTACAAGGGTCTCTTTCATTTTTCCCGGCAAGCGCTTCCTTTGTTTTATCATCCCTGCCCGGGAACATTGTAATGGCTATATGTGGCATATTCTATCCTTCCTCACTATCAATAACCGTAGAAAATCTGTGTTATCGGTGAATCTTTATCCAGAATCAATGTATTGTTCCCTGTTTTTCAGGATACCTTCGCAGCGTCCAGGGAACGGACAAAGTTATAGAAATCCGCTTTGCTGGAATCATTATAGGCGTTTGAAAGAATCTGCATATACTGGGCCTCGCCCTCTGCCTTAATCTTCTCGCCTTCAGCCTTTGCTTCCGATTTCATAACCGATACTTCCTTGGTCGTGTTATTTTTTTATCATCTGAGCAGAGGAATTACCCTGGGCGGAATAGGAAGCTGCAATGTTATTGCGCTCTGAAATCATACGGTCGTAGACGGCCTTATTGTCGTCCGGCATATCAAGTGACTTCGTCTCGACAGCCAGGACAGTGATCCCGTATCCGTCCAGCGCATTGCTGATATTGGCGCTGATATCCTGCGCCAGCTTGCCGTCCCTGTTTCTCAATAAATCTCAGCCTGATCCATATTGGAGATGACCGACTTCATCGATGAGAAGACAGAAGCCGAAATTCTGGACTGGGCCTGCGCTACCTGACCGTTTAAATGTCTTGTGAATAATACGGGATCCGAAATCCTCCAGAGGACAAAGGCGTCCGCGATCATGCTCTTCTTGTCCTTTGTGATAACGTCTGATTTCGAATATCATAAATCTGAAGTTCCTTCGGTACGGATGCGCTCTCCTGGATAAACGGGATCTTGAAGGATACCCAGGAGCCTCCACAACATCTACAATCTCTCCAAACTGCTTGATTAATTTATACTCATTCGGATATGTGACAACAATGGAGGAAGCCAGTACTACGACTGCCGCGATTGCTGCGAAAACACCGATTATCTTACTGCCTGTTTTTTCATGCTGCCTCCTTAATTACCCTGCTGCTCTGTGTTCTGTGTCTGTTCCTGACCTGCTCCGGCTGCCGGCTGCTGCGGTGACGGAACCGGCTGGCTGCCCTGGCCTGCAGGCATATCCATGAAGCTGTCCAGAGGAAGCATCTTCTGTGTTCCCGCTTCATCCACAATATAGACTTTCAGGCTGGGAAGGACATCCTCCATTGTCTCGTAGAACATTCGCTGCTTTGTGATTAGAGGGTATTTACTGTATTCCGCATACATCTGTTCAAAACGCGATACCTGGCCCTGGGCCTCATTGATTCTCGACTGCTTCTCTGCCTCGGCCTCTTTAATTATCTGATCGCATTCGGCCTCAGCCTGCGGAATCTTTTCGCTTCTGTCCTTATTCGCATTGCTGATCGCCGTTTCCTTGCCCTGTTTTGCATTTTCGACGTTCTTAAAGGCGTTCATAACCTCTTCTGTAGGCGGAAATGCATCCTGGATTGTAATGTTTACAACAGAAAGCCCGATATCCTCCTGGATCATACGGTTCGTAAGCTTCTCCTTAATCTCGGACTGGATTGCGGCCTTGCCTGTGGTGATAACATCGTCCACGGTATAGATTCCGACCGTATCACGGATGTAGGACTGGGCCAGCATTTTAAGTGTAGCCTCAGGGATTCCTGGGATGCATAGAGATATTTAACCGGATCGCTTACCATATACTCCAGGTAGAAATCTGTATTGACAAAGTTAAAATCCTTTGTAATCATGACTGATTCTTCGTCGATGGATGCCTTTGTCTCAATGTCGTAGCCGATTGGCATGCCTGTGATAATTTTCGATACCAGCCTCACATTCTGGACATAAGGAATCTTAAAATGAAGCCCCGCCTTTGATACTGCCTGAGGATTTCCGAGGGTTGTCACCACGCATAATTATCCTCATCAAGGACGTAGTAGGAATTCATTCCTGTGATTACGGCAAAAATGACGATGAGCGCCGCCACCATCCTCTTATAGGGAGGTTTCTTCCTGATTTTCTTTCCGTTGCTGTCGTAGGCCTCCGGCTCTTTCTCTTTTTCCTTTTTTCTTCTTCAGCAAGTCATCAAATGGGTTCTGGTTTCCAAATTGATTGCCGCCAAAGGATTCCTGTTAGTGTACATTTTCACTCTCCTGTTCTTCTATCTGCTGTGAAATATCTGTCCTTCGTTCAACTATCCCTCGTTTTTGCTTTTTCCGCTCCTCTCTATTCTATCCTTTTGTGCATACTATTGCAATTACATTTTTAACATATCCTTAACACATATTAGTCCGCCCCTGAAATCACCGCATTTTCACAGGGATCATAATTTTTCGTCCGCTGATAAGAGGGATTGGCCAAGCGCAGCTTACCTCTTTTTCCCCCTTCCTCATAGGGAATTATAAAGCCGGACAGCCGGATGCCATCTCCGCTGTCATTGCTTACCGGTTCCAGGGCTTTGTCTGAAAATGGCGGGATATCCGGTTCCAAGTCAGCTTCACCTTTAAAACCACGGATGTAATAAAATCCCACGTCAGGGTTCTTTGACCCGGCCGAGATATCGATGCGGAGGGCAGGTTTCATGATTTTCTCCCGCTCTCATCCGTTCCCGCTTCCCTGTCTTTTATGCGTTTTCCGGTCAGCGTCAGAACGGAATCCCTAAACTCTACCTTCTCCGGGGCAGATTCCCCGTCTCCGGTATCCCGACCGTAATTACATCTGAGATTTCGTTGGTCGTTACATACACTTCCCCGGTAAAAAATTCTGCTTTTTCAATTTCCCGCCTTCCTGAAGCGTATCATCCGGAATACGGTACAGGTACTGCGTGCTGTAACCCTCCATGAGCCCTTCCAGCTTATTATTGACTGAAACAATATGCTGCCGTTTGCCCGGCTCAATTATTTCCCCTCCCCGGCTTCTTTAGAATCTCCTTTTACTTCCTCTCTGTATCTGAGCCCTGTTCTTCCAAACGACAGGCGGGAACCATCCGGCGAATAGGAGGACACCGAAACCATCAGACCGTCCTCTGTCTCCGCCCCTAAAGCCAGGATATACCATCCGTTTTCATGGGACCATTTCCCTCCACGTCTTCCAGGGATGCATATTCGGAGCTTTTTCAAATTCAAACACCAGCGGTTGATCAAAGCCTTCCACCATAAGTTTGTAGAGTCCTTCCGGCTTGTCCTCCGTAAATCCGATCGTGTCCGAATACTTGACACACTGGATTGTCATTGTGCCCTTCTCAAAAACTCTTCGTAAGACCTGTTGTTACTGCCTGTGCTGAAGCGCCTTCCGCCAGCTGCTATTCCCTGCCCATAGATTCTGGCATCCGCCGTATATAATTTATTTGTTGCATCTTTTAATATACCTGATTCAAATGCGCTCCTGCCGTATATTCCTTTCTCTTCATCCAGCCTGATATAGGAAAAATCCCCTCCGCTTTTTCTCCCTTTTCTTCTTTTCCCTGTTTTCCCGTTCCTTCCCTGCGCAATTCTTCAGTCTCTGCCTCGGACAGAACCTCCACGGAATAATCGGTAATTTCATACCGCACAATCAATTTGCCGTTCTGAAATACAGCATCTAAAAGTCTGAGCTTTGCCCTGCCGTTCTCCGTTTTCAAGGCGGACTTCGTCACCGGAGACATCCTTATGGGCCATCTGATAGATAACCGGACCGCCCGGCGCACATATCCCGTAACTGTCCGTCAGCTGGAATCCCCGTGCCGTCGTCCCTGTTCTCCCGCCTGCGCCGGCTCCGCCGCACTTGATTCCGGTGCTTTGTCCTGCTCCGTCACCGTCGGCGGCTCAGACAATGTCTGGTCTGTTTGGACCGGCGACCGGCGTTTGCCGCAGCCGGAAAGAATGTTGATTGAGGACAAGAGTATCAGCGCAGCAGCGCTTAACCGGATTATTTTCTGTCTATTCATACATTCACTCCCCTCCATTCTAAATCCAACATGGATCATTTTCGCAATTCTTCATTTCCTTCTTTATATTTTAACATATTCTGACAGTTCACTTATTGCATAATAATTAATGAATTTTACAGTTTCCTGCAGGATATCAGTTCGGCACCCAATACAGGTTCGGAAACGTTTCGCCGCCGGATGATCTGATGCGGCGGACTTATCGTGTTATGAATCACAATAAGTCCCGCCGTAGAATAGACGGTATTCGCAGGTTACAGCAGGGCCTTTGTCCGGCGGTACAGCTCCCGGTATTTCCAAAAGGCTGACTCATATACTGCCGCCCTCTCCTTATCCGGTTTTATATGTCCTTTCCTCCATCGTGACAAACCGCATGCCCGCTTCCTCCAGGCTCTTAAAAATCCCCGCCGAAACGCCGGCCAGCATACAGGCTCCGAGACATGCCTGCTCAGAAACGCGGCAGACCTGAATTTCCTGGTTAAATACGTCGGCCTGAATCTGAAGCCACAGGACTTGCGGCCCTCCGCCGGAAGATATCATTCTGCTGCAGGGATTACCGGCCTGTTCCAGGATCTCCATCGAATCCCGCAGGCAAATGACTTCCATCACGGCCCTTGCCATATGCTTTGCTGTATGGGACAGATGCAAACCGAAGAACATCCCCCTTGCCGCCGTGTCCATATGAGGTGTTCTCTCACCCGTCAAATAGGGCAGAAAAATCAGTCCTTCGCTCCCTGACGGAATCTCACCGGCCATCTCACTGAGCTTTTCAAAACTCTGCTCCTAAGAATATTGTCCTTCAGCCATTTAAGCGACATACCGGCATTCAGAACGGCTCCGTAGAGGGTCCAGGCTCCTTCTATCCCGTGACAGAAGGTCTGCGTCCGAAGCGCCGGATCAAAGGACGGCTGTCCGCAAAGGCGGAAACCTGGCCTCCGTCCCGATATTGCAGATAAACGTTCCCTCAGAGAAGACACCGTTTCCGATGCTCTGTGCCTGCTGATCGCCCATGCCGTAAATCACCGGAACCGATTCACCAAGCCCGGTCAGGCAAGCGCATTCACGGCTACCCGCCCCTGAATTTCTCCCGACTCATGGCTCCGGAAAAACAGAGGGCGGAAAGCCGCACATCCTTTGGAGTTCATATAACCAATCGCGTTTTACGATATCAAACATCAGGGAGGCCGACGCATCCGTCACCTCAGCGCCGAACATTCCCGTTATTTTATACCGGATATAATCTTTTGGCTGCATCACCTTATGGATCGCGGCAAAATGCTCCGGCTCATGCTTTTTCACCCACAAAAAGGGAAGGCAGGGCAAACCCGGTAAAAATACGGTTTCTCAGGCTGCCCGTGATCAAGTCCTCCGGAATCCGTTCATTCAGCTCGTTACATTCTTTTTTGTTGAACGCTGATCCAGCCACAGGATCGCCGGACGGATTGGCCTTCCGTCTGCATCAACCATGACAAGGCCGTGCATCTGGCCGGAGAAACCGATTCCCGCAACTTCACTGTAGCATTTACCGTATTTTCCCCTCAGGCGCGAAAGGCAGCAAAGCACGGCCTCCCACCACACATCCGGATTCTGCTCTGCATATCCCAGCCGGGGTATGGAGACTTGATACGTCTCGCTCTCTATGCCGGCCACCCCTGTTTTTCATCCAGAAGCATGACTTTTGTTCCTGAAGTCCCTATATCGATTCCCAATAATGACGCCATCCGTACTCCCCCGTTCCCTTTTGTATCATGTTATTACCGTTTCGCGCCGCCGGACTCGGGATTTTCGCGAAAAACAGCGAAAACACCTCGCAAAATGCATCATGTCTTAACTGTTGCCACCGCCCTGCCTCTGATACGGACATAATCTGAAAACCATTTTCCGTCACGGAACAGCTTGTCCCTCAGCCGTTCGACGGCATCGGCAATGATTTCTTTCTCATCCCCTCATCCACCCCGCCAAAAGGCGTCCCTGATAAACAGATCGATCCAGTCGTAAAGACCGTTATCTCCTTTAATTCGGTTGGCCTGTCAAAGAGAAGGGCATACTCACACCGGAATCCGGCGCGCTCCATCAGGGAAGCGTACTCACCGATTGTCGGAAAATAAAAGGGCATTTTATTCAAGACCGCGGGCAGCAAATGCCTGTCTCAGCCCCTCATGGGTCAGGGCGTTATTTTGGCTGCCCCCAAATTCAAAGACAAATTGTCCGTTTTCATTCAGCGCATGATAGACGCAGCAGCAAATCCGGCTGCTTGTCCTTTGCAATCCAGTGCAGCACCGCGTTGGAAAGATAACGTCCACCTTCCCAGGCAGCTCAAATTCCGTTGCATCTCCCTGGTAAAAGGTCAGCTCCGGATAATTCTTCCTCGCGATTTGAAGCAGCTCCGGGATGCGTCCAGCCCGGACGCCTTAAATCCCAGCTCCGACAGCTTCTTTGTCAATGCCCTGTTCCGCAGCCCAAATCCAGGACAGAAGCTCCCTCCTCCCGGTTAATTAACCCGATTACTTCATTGCCGTATTCATGGACAAAGGAAAATCCTGTGTATTTGTCCGCGTTCCATTTGATGTTCATCTTTTGTACCTCCTGACTGCTGCCTTTCCATTTTAATAATGCCGGTGTCGATATCGTCCCGTATACTGCCGTACTTCCAGACAGTGAGGGACTCAATCCTGACGACGGACGGATGACTTATTGCTTTCAGTCCTTCAAAGATTTCCCGATATGTGTCATCAAGCGCAATATATCCCGGTTCATCAAAAATATGAAGGAACTGTTCTTCTTTCACTTTATTATGCTCCGGCCAGAATTTAGCTGCCTTATTTCCTTGGTATTCCCTGCCGGATAATTTTTATAAAGTGCTTTCATTGCCAGAAATTTGAAACCGCCATACTGGTCTCTCGCATCATAAAAATATGCTTTCAAAATTCCTTCGAAATATAGCTGATAATATTGCCCCTCAATCATATCAGAAATCTCACTTTTCGAAAGTTCCGCTTTAAAAGATATAAGACATTTTCTTCTAAATCGTTCAGATTTATCAACGGATATCCTGCGCATCCGTATACCATGACAACTGTTTTATACCTTCCGATACCTTCCAGCGTCTTTCTGGAGTAAATGCCAAATCCCTCTTTACACAGAAGAAGAGCGGTATATTACACAAATACTTGTTATCGCAGTTATATCTCCTGATATTAAGCTGTCCATCTACAAATTGTTCTTGATTCTTATAGCTCACGAAGCCCCAGTTTAATAAAATGCTTCCTGCAAAGCGGATAGCACGGGGGCAGGCCGCCGACTATCCTGTTTCTCTCCAGGTTTAACTGAATTGAATTTCCATAGCTTTTATCGATATGTAAGGTTTCAGCGCTATATGTCTGCACATAAAGTCATAGTTCTCCTGCACTGTCAATCCATTCAGGATAATCTGCCCTCCATAGTTTTCATAAAGATAGCTCACCTCCCGTATCCTCCAGCGGCGTCTTTTTGCTTTTATCCAATTGTCCGCTTCCTCTGAGACAGCGAATTTCTCTCCTGACACCATTTATGTATAATTCAATCGGGACGTCGGGCAGTCTGTACCACAAATCCAGCTTTAAAGCATTTATCAATTGATTGGCTCCCATTTTTGACAGACTGCCGTTTAAATCTACCATAACTTCGTACCGTGGGTAAAACTGCTGTCCTCTTCGATTGAAATATTAATGCTGCTCTCTGTTTGAGCTGAATGAATAGAAAAATGATAAAGATGTTTTTCACCATAAGGTTTTGTCCTGACCTCCACCGTGTCTCCCAACAGGAATGCAGCCAACGCACCGATTCCAAACTGCCCGACCAAATTCAGGGGACTGTCTTTTTTCGAGCTTTCGCCGATGACAAAGTACTTTTGGAGCAAAAATATCTTAGTCATCCCAATTCCGTAATCTCTTACACATAGCTTTTTCATACCGCCTGTCTCTTTTAACAGATACACTTCAACCGGTTTTCCGGTTTTTTACCACAGAGGGCCGCCAGTTCTTTCATTGCGTCGCATGCATTCTGGATTATTTCCTGAGACCGCATTCCGGTTTGTCGCCGTACAGCGGTTTAATCAGATTGGGAATGATTTCATTTGATACACTGAATTTAACATCCTCCGTAAAGAACGGAGCGCCGGTAGCTCCTCCAGATATACATTATTGAACTGGAAGAAATTGCCGTACTGAGTTGCGCAGTTCAGGTACGGCGCAGTTCCTTCTGTATCTCTTCCGCCCTTTTTTTGCCTGTTTATATTGCTTAATGGTTGTAACTTCAGATGAATACTTCAGTTTCAGGCCTGTGTTGACAATCTCCGCCAGCAGATATTCTTCATCTGTATCCAAATCATTATCATTCTCTCTCATCCTGAAATGACGGATGACTGCCGCGATACAGAAAATAACCGATTTATAGCCGTCATCCAGAAAATCCGGACGGAATTCATCCCGGCTGCCTGCGCTATCGCCGACAAAGCCGGCCAGTTCATCATATTTTATAATTCGCTCCGCCAAAACGCTGCCTTAAATTATCTTTATTAACCATAAATTGCAATACCTGAAATACCGGCTTTAATTCCGGTCTTTCCTGCACCTTCTTATCACAATAAAATTTGAGGGGCGCATCAAAGATATTGTAATTAATCTGCTCTGCATTATTAATCGTCGAGTTATCCTTCGCCGTCTGATATCCGATATGGTTCATATGAATTACCTGTAATTATGATTGATGATTCCTGCATTCACGATAGTTCCCGAGCCCGTATTTTCTGATGTCCGATTCTGACGGAGACCGGCTGCACGTTTCCATCCCTCATCTGCTCAAAGCTTATTTTACTGGCCTCAATCCACTGTTGAAATTCCGCTATGAAGTCTTCATCGGGATTTTGTGCATAATCCTCATAAATAATTTTTCACGTCTTTATAAGGATTTTTCCTGCTGTTGGGCGTCTTCTCCGCCAGCTCTTTTAAAAATTCTTCGCATTCCTCTTCCCCGGAAAATCTCTTCTTTTCCCCTGAAGCGAATCTACTTTTAAACGACCGGATAATTTTTGCTCCGCTGTGTTTCAAAAATATCCCAGGTAAGCCCTCCCGCAATGCTTGAGCCGGTAAATCCTGCCAGGGATAATACCGCTTCTAAGATAGTCATTTGTCCCCATTCCCTTCTCTCTTTTTGTGGTATATGTTTCATTACTTGCCGGATTTCTGAGGTAAACGATAATCTGCACGCTCCGCGCACAGGTCACCGCCTTCAACACAGAAACCGCTTAAACGCGATACGGCAATCGCTCTGCGGTTATTATAACATAAACAGAGACACAGGGACAGAAGAGAGAATGGAAAACGGTGTCCTTCTTCGTAACAGTACATCCATGATGTATTCCGCGAGGTGTTTTCGCTGTTTTTGCATAAATCGAGTTATGCGGCGAGCTCTGCGCACAGGTCACCGTCGTCAATGAAAAAAACAGGCTCTGAAGAACCTGCTTTTCTAATCTTTTATTCGGGCAGCATTTTGTCTTTTCCCATCTCTGCCAGCTTTCTGTTCTTTTCATTGAGTGTCCCGAACGTTTCAAGACAGCAGATGACCTGACTGCAGGAATTTAATACAGCGGCGGCCCTCTCAAATGTCTCCTCCGTATCGGTTCAAACGGTGCCTCCGAAACCACCTCCGACGCAAGCGCCCTGGCCACCGGATAATCGATGTCATTCTCGCTCAGGATTCCGGCTGCGAAGGGAACCCCTGACGCTGCAGTTTCCCTGTAAACCGGAATCCCGCTTCCGCCCCCCGCCGATGACAAAAACCCTGGGGACTCCTCTCACCGGCTCCATTTCGAGACAGCCGAATTCTGCCTGGTAACTGCCTTTCGTGATATCATACAGCTTTGTGATATAAGATTCCGTAAAAAACTTCCTCCGGCGTACCGCAGCGTTCTATCCTGTCTCCTTTATGCAGATGATATAATCGGACAGCTTCTGGGCCAGGTCCAGTTCATGGAGCGACATCAGCACAGCCACCTTTTTTGTCCGCACCAGCTCCTTTAGGATGGTCAGAAGCTCCAGTTTGTGCCTGATATCCAGAAATGATGTCGGTTCGTCAGGACGATCGCCTCCGGCTCCTGGCAGACGGCCCGGGCCAGGAGCACGCGCTGCTTCTGGCCGTCGCTGACCTCCATGAAATCGCGCTCAGCAAAATCCCGGGCATGCACCAGTGCAATTGCCTCCCGGACCTTTGCCTGTCCTTCTCTGAAAGAATTCCCAGTCTTCCGGTATAGGGATACCGTCCGGTGGCAACCACATCTTCGCAGGTCATTAGCTCCGGGTGGATCCGCTCTGTCATCAGGACAGACATCTTTGTGGCTATCTGTTTTTCCGTCATATCGCACATCGGTGAGCCTGCGAGATAAACGGCTCCGTCTACCAGGCCGAGCTGCCGGATGATGCTTTTAAAATAATTGGATTTCCGGAGCCGTTCAGCCCCAATCAGCGTCACGATCTCCCCGCTTCACATGTATCTCAATCTGACGGATAAGGGGAACCCTGCCATATCCAACGGCCATATTATCCCGTATAAATATAATCACCAGTCACGGCTCTCCTCCTTACTGATATTCTTCCTGCCGCGCACCATCATATAAATCACAACCGGCGCGCCGAAAAACTGCCGTGACGGAGCTGATGCTCACCTCTGTGGGGGCAAAGGCGGTCGGGCGATGAGGTCGCAGAACAGGCAGAACACGCCGCCGCCCAGGAAGCAGCCCGGTATCATCAGAATCGGGTTTGGCCGTTTTAAACAGGCTCTTCGCCAGATGAGGAACCGCAATGCCGACAAAGGAGACAGGCCCTGCAAATGCGGTCACGCAGGCCGACAAAATACTGGATAAAAGAACCAGGGCCAGCCGGAACCGCCTGATGTCCACTCCCATGTTCTGTGCGTAGACCTCCCCATCTGATAGGCGCTGATCGGTTTTGCCATCAGAAGACCAGAACCAGGGATACGGTTATCACCGCTGCCATCACCCTGATATTGTCCCAGGAAATGCCCGAAAAGCTGCCCATCGACCAGTTATGCAGGTTGACAATATTGGCGTCGTCTGCAAATGTAATGCAAAATCGGTTGCCGCCGAGCAGATGTAACCCAATCATCACGCCGCAGATAACAAGCATTGACATCTTCTTGACCCGGCCGGCGATCAAGAGGACAAATCCCATTGATATCATGGCTCCCGCAAAGGCGGCCAGTATCATGAATGCCGAATTAACGGCAATCCCCCCCAGGAGAACGATCATAAGAAGCGACACCACCAGCTTCGCCCGAGGAAATTCCCAGGACAAAAAGGGCCTGCTATAGGATTGGCGAAAAATGTCTGAAGCAAAAGCCCGACACCGACAGCGCTCCGCCCAGTATCGCCGCGGCCAGAATACGCGGCAGACGGATATCCCATACGATGCGGTACGCCGTCTCCTCCCCCGTTTTCTTAAAGAGAATCCCGCCGATCTCCTCCACGGTCAGATGAACGCTGCCGGAATTGATATTCCAGATAATCAGGCAGCACATCATAACCGCCAGAACGGCAAATGAAATTCCATATCTCGTGTATGCTCTTTTTGTCATAGATGCAGCTCCTCGTTATTGTTCAAAGATAGTATCCCGAAAGGTGTTTTCGTGCGTATCACGCGTGAACCAATGTCATTATGGAGATTTAACTGAGGTTGGGAGGACGCGTCCGAAACCACCATGTCCGGTGTGGTGAAGGGGTTGGCTGAGTCTTCCGTCCCCGGTTGGAGGGTGCCGTGAGGGGGGAATCCGGCCGGAATGAATTGCTGGGTAATTGTTTGCACTCTTTGGAGTGCGCAGCAGTGCTAGGCTCGTGAGGGACCTCGCTAAGCACCGGCGGACTCCCATGTCCCTCCGCAATTGATTCCGCCTACTTCCCGGGTCAGGTTTTCGCCGGGGACGGAAGACTCAGGCGGAGGTTTTCGCGGCACCTGATCCATCTGTTCCGGGCGCTGCCTGCGGCGGCGTCCTCACCCATCTTATGCAGATAACGCAGTGATCCACAGGCAAGATTATTTCAGACGGTACAGATAAACCATCTCTGCCGGATCGGGATTCTCCTCGGTCAGAATTCTGTGGATATCCAGAATCATATCCCCAGGCCCATTGTTTCCTGAAAAGATTCTTTTCCGTACACCAGACGTTTCCTCCTTCACCGCCTTAAAATCAGCCAGCAGGCTGCTTTTATCCAGAAGCTCATTTAAAGATTTGAGCTCCCCGTCAATGGTGCTGTTGTATATCAAATAATCCGCATCCTTTACCGCCGCATAAAAGGCCTCCATCTGCATATTCATGGTGGACAGGGCATTTTCATTCTCCATGAGATTGTCGGGAACATAGCTGCCGCCTGCCATTTCAATGATTTTAGCCACGTAGTCGCTTGATTTTTTACATTTACATATCCGTTGAGCTGACGTAAAAAACGCCACCGTCTTGCCAAGCGGCTTTCCGGCATCGAGGTTTCGAGCTGCTTTAGCTGTTCATCAAACAGCTCTTTTGCCAGCTCCTCTTTGCCCAGCAGCACGCCATACAGCTTCAGCCACTCCATTCTGCCGAGGGGATGGCCTCATAGCTGGAGCGTTCCACAAGCACGGGGATTCCAAGCTGTTCCAGCTGTTCCTTCACCTCGGGGGCATGGTGAATCATCGTGGATTCGATTGCCAGATCACAGGATTTTGAGAGGATCAGCTCGTAATCCGGGGGCATTGTATTTCCCCGCATAAATCATTTTCCCCTCCTCCATCGCCTCTTTTTGCCTCCCTCTATATACCAGCCTGAGGCATCGGTTCCGGAAAGTGTGATCTGGCTGATACCATCCAGGCAACGCATCGAATCCATGGCTGACGTCGTTGCCAGGTAAATATGGCTGAGAGGCTGTCTGATTACTGTGATGTCATCCGGAAGGCCCTTTGGCGGCTCTTTTCCCGGCCGGAACGACGAGATAGCTGCCGCTGTCCTTAATCGTAATCAGCGCACAGCCGTTGTCATAATAGTCAACGGAAAACTGGTCTGCATAGAGTAATTCCATGCTGTGATCAATTTTGGCGGTTTGAATCTCCTCCGGGCTGCCGTGAACCGTATTGCCCTGGAACCGCGCTGTCTTTAGCCGCACTTCCCTGAACTGCGCTGCCTCCGGCCGGATTACCCGGTGCAGCGCATCCGCATGTACCTGCCGCTATCAGTCCTGTGGCGGCAATTGCGCTTAAAAACCGTACTAATCTGTTTCTTCCCATCATTCTGCCTTCTTAATCGTCGATGAATTCAAATGCCAGCGTATAATCGATCTCATGAGGCTCACCATGGCTATCGTATCGCGATAACCGGTATTTTCCAGTCAAATCCGGTTGAGAATTTCAAAGGCCGAATTGCCCTCCGCATTTACTGTCTCATATTTAACATCATCAACTTTCATATAGTCGTAATTTGCACTCCCCCAGACGATGGTGGCAAATGCCTGTCCATTCTCTACCCGGAGCCGGGCCGGAGACTCTACAGAAGCCCTTCCCGAACCTCCGCCCAGTGTCACCTCCGCCGTATAGATACCGTCTTTGAGCGCCAGGCTTTCCACTGTCGTAATTTTCCCGTCGGCAATGGCGTCGGCCGGAAGAGAATCGGCCCGGAATACAAGAACCCGGTCATACCACTTCTCTTTCTTTTGCTGAATGCACTGCAGTCGATCCCCCATATCCAGCGCCTCCACCGGAACCTGAAAGGTATGAAGTCCATCCTCTGTTTCCCTATATGGGATAAAATCCTCTTCTCCTGCTTTGGCCGCTTCCTCCCCGGTCCCCATAAACAGCTTTAAATAACCGGTTCCGCCCATCGTCATGACCGCGGTCATCCGGCCATCTCTGACCGTCAGCTCACATCCGGTAACCTGGAACATATTAGAACTGAGTCCACCTTTACAGGATAAACGCCGTCCTTTATCTCCCCGGCGTACACCGGCTCCATATCCTCATCCGCCACATTAATCCGGCTGCTTGTCTCTTCCCCGCAGCCACCCGGCCTGTCCTGTCCTTCCCTTTATCTCCCTGGATTTCCTCAGGCTCCTCTGAAGCAGCCGTCTCAGACAGCCCAGTCCCTGTACCCGTCACGGTTTCTGCCGCCGTTGTCTCAGTCCCCGGCGAAGTCGTACGCAGGCTGCAGCCTGCCGCCATCAGGCTGAAAGCGATGATTAGAACCGGCCATCCTCGTTTCTGAATTTTCATAAAATACCTCACTTCTAAAAGGGCGATCAGCAAATTGTCCGACCGCCCCTTATTTTCTCTTATTGATTTGACTGCCTTTTTTCTTTTGGCTTTCTTCTACTTTAGCTTTCTTTTATGCGTTTAACTTTCCTCTATTTTGACAGGCTGTCCATTGCCGCCTGTGCATGCTCTACAAATAACTGCTGGATTGGTTCCATCTCCCCGAGTCCTCTCAGCAGACATGTCACCTCATATCCGGCACCCTCAAAGACATTCTTCCAGGATCCCTCATCGTCCCCTGCCATATCATTATTGGCGTGATCTCCGGCAACGATCATTAAAGGCTCCAGAACCACCCTTTTATAGCTTCCTTTTGACTTCGGCAAGCACATCCTCAACGGTCGGCGCCGCTTCCACCGTACCGATATAGTAATTCTCATGCCCGGCCTCTTTCAGCATGTCCTGCATTTTTGCATAAACCTGATTGGACTCGGCCTCAGTGCCATGGCCCATAAAGCAGATAGCAGTTTCACCGTCGTCGTACTCTGCGGTTGCCTCTGTTATGGCCTTCATCACAGCCTTGAAATCATCATCTGAAGTGAGCAGCGGCTCTCCTACCGCCACCTTCTCAAATGCATCGGAATACTCAGCCACTTCATTAACCAAATCGTTATATTCCAGTCCGTTCATAAAATGAGTCGGCTGGATTACAAGATTCTTCACACCGTTGTCAGCCGCCCGGCCAAGAGCTTCCCCACATTGTCAATCGTGACATTATCCCGTGACTTCACATGGTCAATGATGATCTGGCTGGTAAATCCTCTTCTGACCGAGTAGTCCGGGAATGCCTTTTCCATCGCGTTTTCGATGGCGCCCACCGTAAAACGTCTGTTGTCATTAAAGCTGGTTCCAAAGCTGACAACCAAAAGCTCATTTTCTCCGATTTCATCCTGGTTTCTGGTATTGTCCAATGAAGCGTCCCCTGTATCGTAGTTCTCTTCGTCCCTTTGGCTTCCTCTGCTGCCTCCGCGCTCTCATCCGCTTCCGTCTCAGGAGCCGCCGTCTCATCCGCCGTACCGGCTGCCTCAGCCGCAGTTTCCTTCTGCCCTGCTGAACACCCCGTCACCAGCGACGCCGCCAGCGCCACAGATGCAAATAATACTGCCAGTTTTTGATTTTCATGTTTCTTCCTCCTTTTTCCTGTATCACATTATCGGTTCAGGTAAAGTACGGAATTTTCCATTAAAGAATCTGCTGAAGTCTCAACCGGCATCTGATGCGCAATGACGCGCAGCAGTAAATTTCATTTCTCTGGGCGTGTCATTGCACAGAGCTATATACTCTGCAGGACAAAGCGTGCCTGAAAATTTTTCCAGCACCCGTTTCCTGCACAGTTTAAAAATCCGTCACCGTTTGAGTCAGAGATTCCCGGTAAAAGCCGTTAATCGGCACAACCAATTACTCGTGATCTGGAAATTCTTCCTGTACCAATACACGGCAGGTTTCCTGACTTGTCTATCAACACGTATAACCGCCTCCCAAACCAAACGGCTCAGTGGCTTACAATGACACAGATTATACGCTCCTTACTTACAGTGACGAGATCGTGCAGGACTTCCACCTGCTTCCCTTTTTACCCACTGTCCGCACAGGCGGACAGCGGCACCGGCTGCTCTTAACTCGATATGTTTTCTATCCTACCACTTTAATGGAAAAAATGCAATAAGATGGAGATTTAGTTAAGGGTGAGGACGCCGCCGGAACGGCCAGCGGACGGGGTGGTGGGGTGTGTATATGAGTCTTTCGTCCCGGAGGTTTGGCATCGCTGGATGGAGAAGGAGATACTGTGGTTTTGTTTTCGCAGGGCGGAGCCGGAGAGAATGATATCCGGCTGGACTGCTTCTTCGAGGATAGCTCTAAGACAGAGGAAGGCAAAGCCCCCGGGGTTACGGCAAGTGCTCGAACTCCGAATGAGTTCGAAGCCAAGTTGTCCCGGATTTTGCCCTTTGTAGGGTCTAAAAATCCGCCCGGGCGCGCTTTGTCTCCCTCTGCCTAAGATATCATCTCTCGGGCGAACGTCCTTCCGGGGCATTCTCTCCTTCTCCGCCGGAAGATGTCGGCAGTATCTCCTTCTCCCGGAAGGTTTTCGCCGGAACGAAAGACTCCGCCAAGTGTATCGGCCCCGTCCGCCGGCCTGCGGCCGCTTGTCTCACGCGTTAAGTGCGGAGGGCGGACCTTGGTCGCGACCACTTATGCTACCGTTTACGGGAAATACGATGTATGCCTTCCATGCGCCCTTTTTAAAGAATTGCGGAAGATTTGATACCGGCCTGCCGGAAACACGTAGTGGCTGCGACAGGCCCCTCCCCATTTAAGGTTGGAGACAATCAGCGGCCGGAAGGACCATGTCCGGTGCCGCGAAAACCTCCGCCTGAGTCTTCCGTCCCTGGCGAAAACCTGCCCTGGGAAGTAGGCGGAATCAATTGCGGAGGGGACATGGGAGTCCGCCGGTGCTTGGCGAGGTCCCTCACGAGCTTAGCACTGCTGCGCACTCCAAAGAGTGAGCGTGCCCTGCAGCAATTCATTCCGGCCGGATTCCTCCACAACCAACTTCCCACGGGGACGGAAGACTCAGCCAGCCCCTCACCACCCGGTCCATGGCCTGTTAAGGGCGTCCTCCAACCTCAGTTAAATCTCCATTCTTTTGACGTCCCTCCCCTTTTAGGCTATAATAAAATTAAATTCATTCAAAACGCGCAGGCGTCTGCCGGCCCCCTGCCTGCGCCCACAGATAGAGACATAAGGACAGGAGGAACAACTGATGACACGGATATTTTTAGTTGAGGACGATAAGGCAATCGCTAAAACCTCACGCTTTTACTTCGCTCGGAGGGATTTACGGTCAGCCACGCAGCCACTCGGGGAGGCCTCCGCCATGCTGGCCGGAAACCTTTTTGACCTGGCATTGGTTGACATTGCCCTGCCGGACGGGAACGGTTTCACGGTCTGCACGGAAATTAAAGAACGGTATCAGATTCCCGTACTTTTTCTGACTGCCTCGGTGACGAGGCAAGTGTCGTGACGAGGTCTTAACATGGGCGCGGACGACTATATCACAAAAGCCCTTCCGGCCCCGCGAACTGATTGCGCGAATCCGTGCGGCACTCCGAAACAGGAACGTGCCGGGCAGGCGTTTGAAGTCTGCGGTCTTTGTGTCGATACGGCAAGCGGCGTTGTGACAAAATACGGCAGGGAGATTTTTCTTTTCCGCGCTGGAATACCGCCTGCTCCTGATATTTATGAACAATCCCAAAATATTATCACAAGGAGCCGGCTTCTTGACGAATTATGGGATGCGGCAGGCGAATTCGTCAATGACAATACCTTGACGGTGTATATCAAACGTCTGCGTGAGAAAATAGAAAACGATCCTGCAAACCCGCAGATTATACTGACGGTCCGGGGCACGGATACAGACTGGGAGGAAATGATGCTTCGTAACAGGGAATTTAGGCAGTTTGCCATTCTATTCGCCTTAATGTCCGCCGCATCTGTTGCGCTTGGCTTTGCAATCAGTACGGCGGCGGGACTGCTTTTATCATTTTCCTGCGCTGCCTTCGGCGCAGCATTTTTGTGTTTACCAAAATCCGGTATAACCGCATCGCCCTGCTCTCCAGTCAAATCGATCTCGTGCTTCACAATGCCGGGCGGCTGGATCTCGGTGAGATGGATGAGGGCGAGCTTTCCATCCTGCACAGTGAAATCACAAAATGATGCAGCGCATCCGGGAACAGAACGATGCACTGAAACAGGATAAAATCCGGCTGGCTGACTCCTGGCCGACATCGCCCACCAGCTTAGGACACCGCTCACATCGGCAAACCTCATCCTGTCACTGCTCTCAGACACCGCGGATGAAAATGAGCGGAGGGCATTTCTGAGGAAACCGAGGAACTTCTTGTGCAGATGGACTGGCTGATAACATCCCTGCTCAAATTATCGCGGCTGGACGCCGGGGTTGTCGTATTCCAACGCGGGCCGGTCGATGTAAACGAACTGATACGCTCCTCACTTTGCCCCTTCCTTATTACAATGGATCTGCACCGCATTATCGTTCAGGTGGATGCGCCGGAGGAGTCATCATTCAGGGCGACAACGGCTGGCTTGTGCAGGCAATCCAGAATATCCTCAAAAACTGCATGGAAAGCGCAGGCGACGACGGGTTGATCGAAATCGTCTGTACGGATAACGTGCTGTTTACCGAAATCATGATTCATGACAACGGCGCCGGATTTAATCAGGAAGACTTACCCTGTCTCTTTGACAGATTTTACAGGGGAAAAAGCACAGGCGTACAGGGCTATGGAATCGGACTGGCGCTCTGCCGGATGATTATCACAAGCCAGGGAGGTACCGTCACCGCGAAAAACCATCCCCGGGGCGGGGCGGTCTTCACCATCCGCTTTCCAAAGTGACAGAGCGATGACAGAGCAAAGTGACAGGGCAAAGTGACGGTTCTCTCACCGAAAAGTCACCGGAATGTGAGTTTAACGCTCTATGATATATGGGTAAACCATAAGGAAGGAGGCTTACAGAATGGATCTGTTAAAAATTGAAAATCTCTGCAAGATCTACGGCAGCGGAAAAACCAGGTTACCGCCCTGACCATGTCTCACTCACTATCGAAAAGGGGAATTTGTTGCAATTATCGGAGCTTCCGGCTCCGGCAAATCCACGCTGCTCCCATCATCGGCGGCGTAGATGTACCCACAGACGGAAGGTGTATCTGGACGGACAGGATGTATATGCGCAGAATAATGAAAAACTGGCTATTTTCCGCAGGAGGCAGGTGGGGGCTGATTTACCAGTTTCACAACCTGATTCCACGCTGAACGTAGTGGAGAACATCACCCTGCCCATCCTGATGGACAGGCGCAAGGTCAATGAGGGCGGCTAACGATCTCCTCAAATGCTGGGACTTAAGGAGCGCAGGACCCACCTGCCCAACCAGCTTTCGGGCGGCCAGCAGCAGCGTGTTGCCATCGGGCGCGCGCTGATGAACGCGCCGGCGGTCTGCCTGGCCGACGAGCCCACCGGCAGCCTGGACAGCCGCAATGGGCATGAGATCATTAAACTGCTGAAAGAAAGCAATAAAAATATGGACAGACCCTGCTCCTTGTCACCCATGATGAGAATATCGCCCTGCAGGCAGACCGCATTATCGGTATCTCGGACGGCAGGGTGTGGTGCGGGGACGAAAGGGTGAGTGCGGCGATGAACATTTTCAGCAGGATTGCGCTGCAAAAGCATGAAGAAGAGCCGCTCACGGACCATTGTGACGGTAATCGGAGTGATTCTGTCAGCCGCCATGATTACGGCCGTCGCTGCCTTCGGCACCTCTCTTCTGAATTTTCTGCTCAATAATTCAATAGCAAAATATGGAGACTGGCACATTGAGTTTCCGGATGTCCCTCTTCTTTTGTCCGGGAACGGGCGGGCGACAAAGAGCTGTCAGGCTCCGCCTCTTTGAAAATATCGGCTATGCGTGCTGGACGGCGCCAAAAGTCCGGAGAAACCCTATCTTTTTATCGCCGGATTCAGCGAGGATACATTTAACACCTGCCCGTCCGCCTGATTTCCGGCAGAATGCCAGAAAACAGCAAAAAGTTCTCGTACCGGCCCATATCGCGATAAAAGGCGGGGTCAGGTTCAGGTGGGCGACACCCTTTTCCCTTGCCGTCGGAACGCAGGACGGTGACAGAAACTTGAGCCAGCTCCCTTACCGGCCCGGGGACGGTACAAAGACGGCGGTGAAAGCCTGCTGCCGGACGCAGTAAAAACCTATACGGTTACAGGCATATGCGAAGGCCCGGCTTTGAGGAACACTCCGCTCCCGGATATACGCTGATAACGAAGGCGGACGCATCGGCCCAAACCGGCAGTCTGAGTTTTTTTTGCCATGCTGAAAAAGCCGCGCAAGGTCAGTGCTTACGCAGGCCGTGCAGCCGGAGGGTACCCGTTTCTCTTAAATGATTCCGTACTGCGTTTTATGGGGAATCTCGGAAAACAGATTGTTCAATACGCTTTTGTACACGGTCGGCCTCATTTTGGCTGCCATAATTATGACCGGCTCGGTTTTTCTGATTTATAATTCCTTCAATATTCACTAAACGAACGCATACGCCAGTTCGGTATTCTTTCGTCGGTGGGTGCAACGTCAAAACAGCTTCTGAATTCGGTACTGTTTGAAGGGCTCTGCATCGGCGCAGCCGGAATACCGGCGGGCATATTAGCCGGTATCGGCAGCGTCCGGCTTCTGCTCCCTGTCGTTGCCGGAAAGTTCCGGAATATTATCCACAGCACGGTTCCCCTGACCTTATCGGTATCCGTTCCGCCATTGCGGCGGCAGCCGCGCTCAGCCTGGTTACCATCTTGATTTCAGCATATATTCCGCCAGAAAAGCCTCAAACACCCCGTCATGGAATGTATCCGCCAGACAAATGAGGTAAAAACCAGGCCAAACGAAATGAAAACATCCGGTTTGGCGCTCCGTCTGTACGGTTTGGAGGAACACTTGCGCTTAAGAATTTTAAGAGGAATAAAAGCGCTATCGCACCATCGTGATGTCCCTGGTCCTCAGCGTCGTACTCTTCGTATCAGGCAGTGCTTTCAGCACCACACTGAAGCGGATATCACAGCGGTATATTGTGGATATCGGCTATGACATCTTCTTCGATGTCCGGGACATGGAGGACAGTGAACTGCTCCCGCTCTACGACAGGCTTAAATCAGCGGACGGAGTTTATAAAAGCATGTATCAGACGGTTCTGTCCTATGCTGCCGCTGTCGATTCAGGCAGTTTGTCCAGCCGCTGTCAGGAATACAGAGACGGCGCTCAGCCGGACGGGACGATTTATCTGCCCATGGATATCCAGTTCATCCCGACCGTGAATATCTGCGTTTTATCAGTGAATTGGGACTGCCCGAAGAAAACTGCACCGGGCCGGATGCGGATTTGATTGCCGTAGCCAAACAGAGAACCGGCACAGAGAAGGGAAGCGGGGAAATCTTTGATTTATTTTAAAGAGCCATCCATGACCCTGTCTGCCCGCCGGAAAGAAACGGCAGCCCCATAGCAGCCAGGGAACAGAAACTGAATATTACCTTTGCCGATACGTATCCGGTCGATCCGCCCCGAAGAAAGGCATCCGGGCCTGGAACAGCCTGACCGGGTATTTATGGTCATAGCTCCGGATTCCGTCAGAAAAGGTTTGAAACCCCGGATACCCATAAAGTTACCGGACTGGGCTTTTGGTCGGAAAATCCTTCGGAATCGGTGAGGGAGATGGAATTGATAATTCAGGATGCAGGGATTACGTCTGAGTATACCCTCTACAACCTGTCCGAAATACTGGATCAGTTCTACAGCGCAGCCTTTGTGATTGATGTGTTTACTTACGTCTTTGTCATCATGATTTCACTGATTGCGGTTGCCAATGTATTTAACACGATCTCCACGAATATCCGGTTGCGCAGACGGAGCTTGCCATGTCCGATCGGTGGGAATGTCCGGCCGTGATTTTAATAAAATGATGACTTATGAGTGTGTTTTTACGGAATGTGGACACTTTTTCACCGGCCTGCCGCTGTCTGCAGCCGCCTCATGGCTGATTTACAGAGGTCTGGCATCCGTGGAAAAATGGAGGATTTCCATTTTGTATTTCCTGGCGCAGTATGGCGGCCAGTGTGTTCAGTGTGTACTCCTTATTGTCTTCATCACAATGATGTATGCCGTAAGCCGGTTAAAGAGAGAAAACATTATTGACGCGCTGCGCGATGATATGACTTGATTGGGAATCAGAGGATCCGTTTTCCTTCCTGATTCAGGAACAGGAGCAGTTCTTCAAAGGGCAGCGGCCTGCTGATTAAATACCCCTGAAGGTAATGGCAGCCCATTTCTGCCAGGCTTCGGGCCGTCCGTGTATTGTTTCCACTCCCTCCGCCGTCACCTGAAAGTGATTCGCCCGGCAAAGTCAATGATGTTCCTGACAAGGGGCTTTGCCAGGCGCTGGTTATCCATGGCCCATACAAGCTCTTTGTCCAGCTTTATAACATGGAACGGCATCCGAAGCAAACGCAGAAGCCCCGAATAACCTTTACCAAAATCATCGATAGCGATTGAAATACCGATGTCATATAGCTCCCGGACTGTCTGCGAAAGCTTGTCTCATCCGGCAGTCCGCGCTTTCACTGACCTCCATACAGATCTGGCCGGGACGGACTCCGCCCGTAATTAAGGCTGTTCCTACTTTACAGGCGAGTCCCGGTTCCATACAGGTTGACGGCGACAGATTAATATTAATTTTCTCTATCCCGTACCTGTTAAGCTCCGGAAATGCATGGCAGGCCTGGCAAACATCCACCAGTCTATCTGCCCGAGGTCTCCGCTCTGCTCGGCCTGCTGCACATAATGTTCGGTATCAAAGAATCCGGCATCGCCGTCGCTGACCCGGAGCAGTATCTCTACTTCGGTTATCCTTTTTTTCCTACATGGTAAATCGGCTGGTACCAGCATTCCATGCCGGAAGCGGCAATCACGAAGCTTTGCGGCGAGGCCGCATTCTTTACTGACATAATTATCACCTTATCTTTCAGTACAACAGCAGCGCGTTATTAACATAATAATGATTATGTGGTAACCGCTTCGCTGAAAATACATACCTTAACGGTCAATTACCAGAATATCACAAAATATTCCCAAAACAAGTCTTTATAAACTGGTACCGGAGAATTTACAGACGGCAAACAGGCTGACTTGAATTTAAATGTTCAAATCGGCCTGTTTGCCGCTGCCCGTTCTCGGTTCCTTTTCTGACAAATCGGCTAAACTGCTTTTTCAGTCATAAATCAGGATGGAAATACCGGCCCCTTAAGGTCCGTTTTTCTGCAAAACCACATAATCATTATTATGTGGTCAAAACAAATCGCGGCTCTGTTAAATCATCTGATATTATTTAGATAAGGTGCATATTGTCCTGTATTATTCGGACAGCTGCTCTTTATTTTTTGCTTTCTATGGATTCAGGAGTCCCAGAACAGCAATCTGGGCCTGATATTGTGCCGCCGTGGCCGTAGTATAAATCCTCGTCGTATTTACATTGCTGTGGCCCAGGATATCCGCAAGCTTCACGATGTCCTGAAACCGTTCATAATAGACTGAGGCAAACAGATGGCGCAGATTATGCGGAAACACTTTATCTGCCGCCACACCCGCTGCTTTCGCCAGCTCTTTCATCGCACTCCAGATATTGGAGCGGTCCAGCGGACGTCCCGTACGGCTTACAAAGATGCTCCCTCCCGTTACTCTCTGGCGCCTGCAGTACTGCTTCAGGATGAGACACAGCTTTGGCGGCAGCACGACCGTGCGCATCTTTCCTTTGTTATTTACCACCGTCCTGCCCCTGTGTACGGCTTCCCAACCGTCAGAAACTTAAGCTCACTCACACGAAGTCCCACTGAGCAGATACTCTGCATGACAAGGTACAAACGTTCATTCTTTTCTTTCGCAGCATGAAGCAGTCTCTTATACTCCTCCTTAGTCAGCTTCCTTTCTTCTGAAACCATCGTCTGGGCCCTGTATCCGCAGCGGCCTGATTCTGCAATCCCCCACTCACTGTGATGAAAAAAAGCTGTTAAGAGCCGCAACCATGGAATTGATGCTGGACGATGCATAGCCTCTTTCAAGCAGGCTTTGCTTATATGCAATCGTGACAGGTTTATCTACTCTTTTTCCCCTCCGGAAGCCATTCAAAAAATGCATTGATATCCCTGATGTATTTCTCAATTGTGGCTTCACTGCGCTCCCTGCTCCATCAGATTCCATTTAAACTGCTCTACTTTGTTCATGGTAAGTTTGTAAGTCCTGCTCATGCCGTATTCCTCCTGGATGTTAAGTCTTCTATAGGTCGGTATTTCCATAAATAACATTAAATACCATAAACCCGGTTTTGTGAATTTTTTCACTACACCGTAAGTCTTTCCCAAAAGGAACAGGTAAATATAGTGACGATAACCTGCACGCCCCGCGCACAGGTCACCGTCATCAAAAAAGCAACAAGGCGGCAGGGAATCACCCGTCCGCCTTATTGCTCTATATTAAATCCTTCATATAAACTTTTAATATCAACCTTCAAAGCCTTGCTGATTGCCAGCACCTCATAATCCGTAAGGAAACGTTCCCGATTTCAATTCTGCTGATAGAGCGCTGCTCCAGCTGTACATTATACCGTGACTGCAGCCGGGCGGCGAGCTGAGCCTGAGTCAGCTTCTGATACTCCCTGATCCGTCTGATATTCTCTCCACAGATATTCGATTTTCCGTTAAACTGATATATTTTCATGACATCTCACCCTTACTGCCAGATACCCTAATGATGACTAATTGACATTAACACATTATTTTCTTAGAATTACTCTAATGATGGGTATCTATACAGGGCTCGGAGATTTCCCAATTACTCCTGAAACCGCCTTATCCAAAGAGTCTGGCAATAAATGTAAACAGGATACAGATGATCATTCCGGTCACGGTCGGAAGCGCCGCCGCCAGAGCCGTCCATTTTAAACTTCCCGTCTCTTTCTTAATGGTCAGAAGTGTTGTGGAGCAGGGCCAGTGCATCAGAGAAAAGAGCATTGTGCTGATGGCTGTAATCCAGGTCCAGCCGTTGCTTACAAAAAGCTCTCTCATCTGCGAAAGGCTATCCAGCTCCAGGATGCTTCCCTGTGCCGTATATGCCATAATGATGATGGGAACCACAATCTCATTGGCCGGAAATCCCAGAATAAATGCAGTCAGAATTACGCCGTCCAGCCCCATCAGGTTTGCCAGCGGATCCAGGAAAGAGGAAAATGGGTTAATATACTCACACCGCCTATGTCGATATTGGCCATCAGCCAGATGACAAGCCGGCAGGCGCCGCTACGACAACCGCTCTCCCCCAGAACGAACAGGTCCTGTCGAAGATGGAGCGCACAAGCACCTTTCCAATCTGCGGTTTCCGGTATGGCGGAAGTTCCAGCGTAAAGGAAGACGGCACCCCTTCAGCAGTGTTTTGGACAGCAGCCTGGTCGCGACAAAGGTCATCGCAATCCCGAACACGATAACGGCTGTCAGCAGAACCGCAGACAGGACGGAAGAAAGCGCACCCCCGGCGGTGCCGACAAAGAACATGGTTAATATTGCAATCAGCGTCGGGAACCTCCCGTTGCACGGCACAAAATTGTTGGTCAGGATTGCCAGCAGACGTTCCCTGGGCGAGTCGATGATCCGGCAGCCGATGACGCCGGCTGCGTTGCAGCCAAAGCCCATGCACATACAGAGCGCCTGTTTTCCGCAGGCACAGCAGCGCTTGAAAGGATTTATCCAGATTATAGGCAACACGGGGCAGATATCCGGCATCCTCAAGCAGGGTAAAGAGCGGAAAGAAGATTGCCATAGGCGGGAGCATAACCGATACGACCCCATGCCAGGACACGGTAAACGCCCAGGATCAGTATTCCGTGGAGCCAGTCGGGCGCATTCAGATAGACGAACAGTTCCGTCAGTCTGTCCTGAACCCAGAACAGGCCGTCTGCCAGAAGCTGTGATGGGTAATTGGCGCCCTGTTATGGTCAGCCAGAAAACCATTGCCAGCAAAGAATCATCACCGGATATCCGGTCCAGCCTGCTTGTGAGAATTTTATCAAGTTTCCTGTCTGAAGCCGCATATTCGTGGTTTTCAAAGGCCACTGCCCTGCGCAGATTGCTCCGCACTTTTAACAAGGGCAGACACAATCATATCCTTGAACCGGTCGCCGTCAATCTCCTGCTCCAGCAGTTTTTCCTTCGCCGCAGACAGTTCGTTTACGAGTTCTTCGGATCTTTCAGAAACTCTTCCCCGAGGATAGGCGTCAATCTCCCTGATGAGGGATTCATCGGCATCCAGCAGTTTGAGGCTCATCCACCGGCTGTTTAACTTTCCTTCTGCTTTCTCCCGCACAACCGGTTCGAGCCGGGCACAGCCTCCTCTACCGCCTCCGGATACACAAGCAGTGAGCGGAGATGTCTTTATTTCGCCGACACTACGCCGTCCAGCGCATGAATCATCTCATCCAGTTTTTTTTTGCGCGCCGTGGTCCCCACCACCGGTACGCCCAGCCGTTTTGATATCAAAGGTAAATCAAGCCGGATGTTTTTCCGTTTTGCCTCATCCATCAGATTGACACAGACTACAACTCTGGACGATCTCTATCGTCTGCAGAACGAGGTTGAGATTGCGCTCCAGGCAGGTGGCGTCACAGACTACGACTACCGCATCCGGTCCGCCGAAGCAGATAAAGTTTCTCGCTACTTCTTCCTCGGTGGAATGAGCCATCAGAGAATACGTACCCGGAATATCCACCATGACATAGGGACTGTTTCCCGGTAGAGCAGTAACCCTGCGCATTGGCTACGGTTTTGCCGGGCCAGTTGCCGGTATGCTGGTTCATGCCGGTCAGAGCGTTAAATACCGTGCTTTTCCCCACGTTCGATTCCCCGCCAGGGCAACCACTTTGTCTTCCTGAGTCTGCTTTTAATGACAAGGCCCGAATCTACCGCTTTAATTCCGACCGAATGCGCTGTCAGCCCCATTGCGCCACCTCCATCTCCGGCTCTTGAATCAGAATATCCGCACAATCCTCGGAACGGATCGCTATCACCGCCCCCCTGATGAGAAATGCCGTCGGATCGCCTCCCGGACTTCTGCCGATGCACTCCACCTGTGTATCTTCTACCAACCCGATGTCCAGCAGCCTGCGCCGCATACTTCCGGTGCTTTTCAATGTGCTGATGCTTGCGCGCTGTCCGGGTCTCATGTCATTCAGGCAACTTTGTTCCTATAATACTGACCCCTCGAATAAATTTTAGGATAAGGAAACTTTTACTAACATGTTATTCTGAAGGCTGCAATATGGTGACAAAAGTGACCGGTTCGTTTTTCGGAAAGATGGGGAGCATATGAATCAGAACGACGGGTTCTATACAATGAAAGGCTACAGGCTGCAGTCAGACAGCAAAATGACAAGCGCTATGGAAGATTATCTTGAAATGATTACCCGCCTGTCAGTGCAGGGCGGTTCTGTCAGGGTCAGTGAGCTTTCCAGGATGCTCCATGTTAAAGCTTCTTCCGCGACCAAATGGATTCAGCAGCTTGTTCAGGAGGGGTTTGTCCTGGCGGAGCGGTACGGAGATATCGCCTGACGGAAAGAGGAGGGCGATGGGAAATTACCTGCTTTACCGCCACGACGTAATTCACCGCTTTTCTGTCTTCTGAACCATTCGGAGGATGAGCTGGAACAGGCGGAAAAGATTGAACATTTCTTAACCTGCGAGACTGTAAAAATCTGGATCTGCTGAGCCAGAAAATCCAGCGCTGAAGGGCGCGTGCGCACAGGTTATCGTATTATAGGACGAACTCTCCTGTTAATGAAAATATCCTCAAACATTATATAGTCTGAGGGATTCCTTCACTGACGGGATTTCTTATTTATAAACTTTTATGACTCCTTCAATTTTTCGTAAAGTTTAGAAAGCTCCGGTACTGGAGGCATACAGCTTTTTGCCGCTGCAAAGATAGAACAGGTTCCCCGCCTCGGGTACAGGGTAATCCTCGTATAAGGCGCCAGTTTTTTAGGGCGTCCCGGTTCCTCTGTTTTCACGATGACGGCCAGCCCCGGCACTGTCTGAGCCAGGTATGCAAGCTGATTTGTCAATTTAACGCGTTCATCCCCGCAACAGCCGGATGAGAGTGTGCAGACCAGCTCTCTTTGACGGATACAGGACGTCCAGCATCGTCAGAAGCGCATAGCTGTGTCCATAGGGATATCCCCCTCCATAGCTCCCGCCAGGTATTTGCTGTCCTTCCAGCGCCTCCTGCCATTTCGCCTCACCGGTGAGCTGGGCAAGATGCTGCAGCACACGGGCCGCCGCAGAGTTTCCCTGACGGCATCGCCCCGTCGTATGTCTCCTTTGTTCTCACGATCAGCCGCTCTGCGTCTTTTGCATTGAGGAAGAAGCCGCCACGCTCCCTGATCCAGAAACTGCTCAACCATCTTGTCCGCCCAGCCGGCTGCCCTGTCCAGATAATCGGTGGAACGTCACACGGTAAAGCTCCAGAAGAGCCAGGCTATAGCAGGCGTAGTCATCCAGCTTTCCCTCCCGGCGGCTTCCCCGTCCCGGTAATCACCAGCAGGCGTCCGTTCTTTACAAGCGCCGTACGGATAAATTCTTCCGCACGGACTGCCATATCCATATTTTTTCTCCCCGAGCACTGCTCCTGGCCTTTTGCGCAGGCGCTTATCATCCAGCCGTTCCAGGAAACCAGGATCTTATCATCCTTGTGGAGCCTCGTCCTTTTGAGGCGGTAAGCATACAGCTTCTCATATACCTCATCCGCTTCTCTGCGGCTTTTACTCCTGCCGTCCTCTCCTCAGCTCCGGGCCGCTCTCACAAATGCTTTCATACGCTTCGTTGCCAAGGAGATTTGGAATGCTTTTTCTCAAAATTGCCCGGCCCGGTAATCCCATAGTTCCGGCAGAACGCTTTTCCCTGCTTTGTTCCAAGAATTTCGTTTATTTCCTCCGGGGTGAAGACGTAGTATTTCCCCTCCTCCCCTTCGCTTTCCGCATCCTGGCCGCAGTAGAATCCTCCCCTGCCGCCCGTAAGCTCGGCTTCTATATATTTGAGAACCATTTCTGCCGCACACCCGTATAATTTTACGCCCGGTCAGACCGTATGCTTTTACATAAGGCCATCACAAGCAGGGCGTTGTCATACAGCATCTTCTCGAAGTGCGGGACCAGCCATCTCTCATCCGTGGAATATCGTGAAAATCCGCCGCCAATGTGGTCGAAGATTCCGCCCGGTACATCTGAGTGAGCGTTGTTTCCGCCATGGAAAGCGCCTCCGGCCTGTCTTCTCTGATACCGTACTCCATCAGAAACATCAGATTGTGGGGCGTCGGAAACTTCGGCGCGCCTCCGAACCCGCCGTTTTGTTTTATCGAAGCTGCCGGCAAACTGGCGGTATGCCTGATGCACTCCCGGCCCCGGCTCGGACGATACCGTAAGCTGCGTTCCTGTTCTTTTGAGAATGCCTCAATCTGGCCTCCGCGCTGTCCAGAAGTTTCTCCTCTTTTCTTTCCACTGCTTGCCGCAGCAGCCAGCAGCCCGTCAAGCCCTATCCGGCCATAGCGCGCCCTGGGCGGAAAATAGGTCCCGGAAAAAAACGGCCTGCAGTCAGGGGTCATGAGGATGGTCAATGGCCATCCTCCCTGCCCGTTCATGGCCTGGCAAACCGACATATACACAGAATCAATATCCGGTCTCTCCTCCCGGTCTACCTTGACACAGATATACTCCCGGTTTAAAAAAGCTGTGCTATTGCCCCTGTTTTCAAAGGATTCCCGTTCCATCACATGGCACCAATGACACGTACTTCACTGCAGACCGTCAGCTATACCCAATAGATAGGAAAACAGGCTTATTTTCAGTCCTTGCCTTCTCAAATGCCTCCTCCCCCCACGGATACCACTGCACCGGATTGTAAGCGTGCTGCAGCAGATAGGGTGATTTCTCATTGATTAACCTATTGGGTATTTTATTCTGATTGTCCACGTGACCACCTCCTTCCTGTTATCTTCCTATCTTCTCCCTGCCAGCGGCAAAATATACGCTGTTGCGGACGGAATTCAGGCCAGGTAGCATTCCCGCACCGAGCAGGCCCATTGCGGACAATCACGAACAGAACCGATACCGCCATGGAAGCCCAGTTGACGCCTCCGCCAAAGGCCAGCTGCCGGATCAGCCGTGTGTGGTATGCGTCAGCGGCATCACATTCACAAGCCATCTTAAGCGCCTCCGGAATCCCATCCAGGGAAAAAAATGTCCCGCACAGAAACGACATGGGAGTAATGACAATATTGGTGAAATTATTCATGTCGTAATGCGACTCGATAATCATTGCCGCAAAAATCCGAGGGCGGAAAAATCAGGGCATTGAGCGTTACGGCCAGCAGCAGCCATCCGTTTAACGAAAAGCCCCGCCCCTGATACGAATCCCAGAATAAGAATGAAGATCCCAGAATACAATCGCGCAGGGCGCCTGCCAGAATATGGCCCGTCGCCAGTAAATACATCTTCGTGGGAGAGTAAAATAAGATTCAAAGCTTTTTTTCATGGAGGCGCATGACACGATCCGCGTGGATACGGAAGTATAACTATTTGCGCATCGTTGTCATGGATAAAAGGCCGGAATCAGGTAATGCAGGTACGGCTGTCCCCCTGAATCTATCATTCTGCCCAGCCCAATCCCGAAAGTCAAAAAAATAGAGCAGAGGCGAAACCATCTGTGAGAATGTAATACGCCAGAATCTCCGTTTTAAAAACAGCCATTCTCTCCACAGAATCGTCGTTATTTCCATCCTCCCACCTCCTTGCTCGTATAATGAAAAAGACGTCTTCCAGGGTGGCCGGAAGTACGCTGAAGGGATAGTCAGTTCCTCCGAACGCTTCTTAGCTGCGCAAATATCACTGAAAAATTCTGTTTCCAGCTTATCCCCCCTATCATACTCCACCTTGAAGGAACCTATCTCGTCAATCAGACCCTGCGGTGTGTCTTCCTTAAATATCATGCCGTTGTCTATCAGCATTACACGATCGCAAAGGTGCTGTGCTTCCTCGATGTAGTGCGTGGTGAGCAGGATTGTCTTGCCCTCTTTATGCCTGGCCCGAAGAAATTCCCATATATCCCGCCGGGCGTTTGGGTCAATTCCCCACGGTAGGCTCATCGAGAAAGAGATACTGAGGATTGTGGATCATTGCCTTTGCAATCATCAATTTGCGCTTCATACCGCCGGACAGGTTCTGGGCCGGCCTCGTCCGGACAGACTCCAGCCCAAGATATGCCAGCAGGCGGTCGGTGGAAGCAGTGATATCGGCCTTTCTCATCCGGTAAAGCCGTCCTGTAAACTCCATGTTTTCTTCCACCGTGAGTTCTTTGTCGAGATTTATGTGCTGGCTGGCCACACCCACCGACTGTTTAACCGCGCCGGCGTTCCGGTCCATCGGACGTCCGTCAAATTCCACGGTTCCGCTGTCCGGAACCAGAAGGCCGGTCATCATACGCATCAACGTCGTTTTTCCGCGCCGTTCGGCCCCAGTCCCAGAAATGTTCCATCCGGCACCTGCATGGAGATGTCTTTAACCGCCTCTACATTTTCAAATCGTTTCGACAGGCTGCAGCATTGATCATGGCGTCATTTTCACCTGCCTCTTGATAATCCCGTTGATAAATACGGGATATCGTATTGTTCCAGTTCCGTTATATCCGTCACGAGGCGTTCCTCCCCGTACCTGATTTCGTAACCAGCACGAAATGCTCCTCCAGATGATTCTCCCGGATTGCCTGCAGCAGGGCCTTTTTATTCGAGGAAGGCTTCATCAGCACAATATTATCGTGGCTTCTCAGAATTTCCCCAAATCCTCGCTGCTGTTCTTGCGGACCGGCGCGATAACCAGATCCTCATCCCAGGCAACCAGCGGCATCATCATCGTATCCGCCACTGCGCAGAAAGAGGTAACGCCCGGCACTACCCACTGCAACTCCTGTCTTCTCAATATAAGGCAGCGTGTACATGAAGGTGCTGTAGACTGCCGGATCGCCCAGCGTGATAAATACGCCTGTCCGTTCTCCCTGTAAATGCTCCGCAATGCAGCGTGCATTTCTTTCCCACATCTTCCGAAGCTCTTCCCCATGATAGTGCATCGGATAGACCAGATTGACAATTTCCGCTTTTGAATGCTTCAGATGTTCTTTAATGATGTCAAAGGCAAAACTGCCTGCGCCTTTCGCTTTTTCCGGACAGAAAATCACATCCGCCTCATTAAGAAGGCGGTGAGCCTTTAAAGTCAGCAGTTCCGATCCCCCGGCCCAACGCCGATTCCATACATTTTACCCATTATATATCCTCTTTTTCTATTGTTGTGTCAGAGCATGCCTGAAAATAGCTTTCTGATTTCCAAACAGGGCTCTAACATTATAACATAGAAATATGGATTTGACGATTTTGTGTACGGCGTTTTTGCCGTTTCTGTAACATTGCGTGTAACAGTTCATGCTGTCTGAACTGTTACCATTGCGCAGCGTGTCGCCTTTAAAAGGATGGATAAATGTACTCTTCTTCCGGCTTTTCGGCCGCCTCTATGCTTTGCGCCTTTAGCATAAGAGAAGCGCCGTCAGCGGTAAGTCCAACCGTCCCTTTCACAACGACCCAGTCATCCTCCTTAAAATCCATACCCGGCCGCAGTCAACCAGACAGCCGACAGGCGACAAATCAGCCGCACAGCACCACATGGACAGCCGGACGAGGGCAAAATCCGCCTCCTTTTTCGATCCGCATCCTTATAAATAAAGCCTTTCAGTATAACGGTATATCCTTTATATGTTTCATAGGAGGTGCCAAGCTCATACATCCACGCGTAGTAATCTTCATCTGCCACCGTGATGTCCGGTTCTCAGCATCCAGTCCGCTCAGGCCCTGTCCCTGACTTTTTTCTTCCTCCTGCCGGTCTGCGGCAGTCTCCGTGTCTTCTTCCGTCTCCGTATTGTAATGTCCGGCAGTGGTGCCGGAGTTTTTTTCTCCCCGTTCACGCGTCCGCCGTTTCCGGCTGCCATGAACGAAGACCGGCATTATCATAGCTTTTAGCCATGCTGCTTTCGCCGGGAGCCGGCAGATGTACGGAGAGCATCAGCGCCGGCAGGATTAAAACAAAAGAGCGGGCCAGCTTCGCCTTTATACTGCGGCGCCAGTAAGCATCTCCCTTCCGCCGCGGCCCAAATCACCATCAGAACCGACAGACCGTAAAGATACGGCTTCATCCGCGGCGTCACGTAGTTCAAATACTCGCCCGAATATGTCAGGATGAAATATCAGATAACCAAACAGGAGTAAACATATACATTCCGTCCCCGCCTGCAGGTTAATCCCCTGCCTTCCAGCCTCATAACAGTATCCTCCGTTTCCCGATGCCATGAACAGCAGCAGTCCGGTAAAACAGACCAGGAATGCCGTTACGGCCAGCCTAATGACAAAGCCGGATTTGAATCCCGAGAGCAGCATGGCCGCATTTTTAATGTCCATCATCGGACCGAATACGAAAGCCAAGCACTGCCCCGACAGGGAGGCTGGCAGCCATGCTCCGGGCCACAACTGCATCGGAAGAGGAGCAGAGCGACAGTACAAAAGCCGTCCCCATCATCAGCAGAAGGGCCTTCCACGGCTCCGGTCCCGCTACCGGACGCCACTGCCGGGGAAGCAGATCCTGAAAACAGAACCGATACAAAAATACCGGTGACGAGGAATTTTCCAACCGAAAAAACTCATTTTCGCATGCCGGAACACCAGCAATATCCGAGCTGCAGGGTTTGTTACCTTTTCCGGCAGCCTGTAATCCCCGCACCCTGCCTGAACCGGCATGGCGGTTTCAATCCGGCAGTCTTTCGGCGGCTTAATCAGCCAGGTCAGTCCGCATACCAGCGCGCATAAAATCCCCCAGCCCGCACCGCCGCAATCATCCGGTAATTACCGTTAAACGCGTACCAGGTGGACAGAATGACCACAGGATTAATCACCGGGAAACCAGCATAAAGGTCACTGCTGCGGGCAGAGGCACTCCCTTTTTACCAGACTCTTAAAGATGGGAATGGACGCACAGTCACAGACCGGCAGGCAAAAGCCAGCCAGAATGGCAAATAACTGCCCTGACAGTACTTTTTGGGGAAAATTTTGCTGTATCCAGTCCGGCGGCAGATAAACCTGTATCAGCGATGATAGCAGAGTCCCAACAGCCAGGAACGGAACCGCCTGTAAAAATATTCCCAGAAATACACTGATATACCGCTCACGGAACCCCCAAGTCACGGAGCAGGGAAACCGCTACCATATATAGCATCGCGATTGCCGGCACAATCAGGAGCCAGTGTCTTGGCTGTACCTTGAAATGAAACATACCGCCAAGAAACCGCTCCCATTTCCTCCGGAAAAAATACGGATATCCGGGTTAATGTTTAAAAGAATTCGGGCATCCTTAGTGAAATTGCGGTGACCTCTTGTCCTTATAAAAGCGCAGTCACTTCCGGCAATCTGTGAAAACGCGGCGGCGCCCGCATCAGAATCTTATATTGTAATCCCGCCTCGTCCGCTACATAGACCACCTTTTCCACGCTTACCGCCGCTTTGGCAGAGAACTGGAGCAGCATTTCCTCCAGCCTGTGAAAGTGTTCCATCCGTTCCACTCAATCAGAATCAGTTCCGGTCTGTGTTTCCTGACATATTTTAAAATCCGCCCGGTTATACCAAAAAGGATTTTCCTCCAGACAGCTTTTGGAAAATATCATTTTATGAAGCTTAACGCCTTTTTGAAGCTTCTCTTCCCCGGTTTCGAACTGAATAACGAGAACATCCAGCCCGTTTAACTCCTCCTTCACCAGTCTGTTAATCAATGTGGTCTTCCCCGAATCCAGCAATCCGGTTATGACCCACGCAGGCGTCCTCATCTCACAGCTCCCCGTTGAATAATGCCCGGATCTGCTGCCCGTCAAGCCCCGTCCCAATAAAGCAGAGCTGGTTCCCTCCATATTGACAGGCTCTATCAAAAAGGCTCCCTGGGCGTAAATGGAACACCAGATTTCCGGAAGAACTCTTTACGATTCCTTTCCCCGAAGAATTTCCCCGTCTGCCTGCTTCACAACACGCAGCACCTTCCTTTGCAGCATTTCTTCTGAGAGAGGCTCCCGCAATCTATCGTCACAGACGAAAATACCTCCCCGGCAAAAGGCAGGTTGAAAAAAACCTTTTGTACGGCCGTCTCTTCTTCTCAATCCCGTTTCATACGCACAGGCTTCATGGACAGCGCTTCCTCCATCTCAAGCTTCAGCAGAGCGCTGCCCCTCATTCATCCAGAAAACGGCGGAGGAATGGAATCCCAGAAATCCGCCTCAATCCTGGCCTCCCTGATTAATTTCCCGGATTTTTTCGGCATAACAGATTTCCCGGCTGCCTTCCTCCTGATGGCTTAGGAGAATTAAGTCAGCGCAGACAATCTGATCCTTATAAAACGCTCCGTAATTTTTCAGGTACTTGTCAAAAAACGGATGTCCACAACTGTAATCGTCCGCCGCAGATAGAATTCCCCGTGTTCTCCAGCTTCATGCAAAGCCTGGCGATGCCGGACAGTTTTCCCACGCCGGACGGTTCCACCAGAATGATCTCCGGTGCATAGTCCTTCCTGATTCGTTCCAATGCCTTTTCAAAATCGCCGGTCAGGGTACAGCAGATACAGCCTGCGTTCAGGCTGGTGACCGTCAGATTACATTCCCGGAGGATCCCGGTGTCAATTCCGGCCTCCCCAAAATCATTTTCAATGACAACAATCTTCTTATCTCTGAATACAGACCGGACCATTGTCTTGATTAAAGTTGTCTTACCCGCCCAAAAAGCCGGATATCAGATAAATATTCGTCATATGCCCTCCATTCTTGCCGGCCCTGCGGCATTCCCTCCAACCGATTGGCGCCGGCCTGCGCCAGGCAATCTATTCACCATTAATTACGCACTGATGTACCTGTCACCTTTTATATCATTTCAAAAATATCCTTAATAATTTTTTGACTGTAAATACCAGTATCAGGAAGGCGACGCCGGACAGAACGATGGCCCCTCGGTTTTTAAACCCAGGTAGTAGGCGGCAAACAGCCCCGTTGTCATGAAAATCATATCCAGGCCCACCGCCCACAGAATAGTCTGGCGGTAATTCCTTCCAAACTGCATGGCACAGGCCACCGGCACCACCATCATAGAGGATACAATCAGCGCTCCCACGGTTCTGGCCGATACGGAAACCGTCACTGCGATCAAAAGAGTGAACAGGAAATTTACCAGCCTCACCGGCCCCGGCCAGCCTGGCACTCTGTTCATCCAGGGAGATATAAAATAATTCTTTATACATCAGCAGAAATAAAAGCAAAACCGCCGCGCTGACTCCCACCACCAGGTACATCTCGGTATCGCTGATTGCGACGATGCTGCCAAATAAAAAGCTGTTAAAGTTTGCCGCATTTTTACAAAACCCGACAGGACGCCGGCCAGACCCACTCCGGCCGACATGACTATGGCAATCGACATCTCGGAATACCGCGGCAGCTTTCTGCGGATAATCTCGATTCCAAGGAAGCAGTTATACAGGCCAGTGCGGCTGCGGCTACAGGATTCATTCCCAGAATCAGCCCTGCGGCAACCCCGGCAAGTGAAGTGTGGGATAAAGCGTCCCCGATCATGGACAGGCGTTTACATACGATCACCATTCCGATGCACGGAATCACGGCAGCCAGTAAAAGCCCTACCAGAAAACGCCCGCTGCATAAATCCATAATTAAATATCTCCATCCCTGTTCTCCTCCTGCCGTTCCCTTTGTCTTTACAAGTTCCATGGTTCCTTCCTCCAAAAGCCAGATATCGTCTGCAAATGGTTCCAGCCGTTTCCTGTCGTGGGTGACCATCAGTATCGTAACGTTGTCTTTCTGATTAATATGTTTCAGCAGCCTGTAAAAGTGTTCCGTACTTTTTTCATCCATACCGGATGACGGCTCATCCAGAATTAAAAGCCGCGGCCGATTAACTAAAGCTCGCAAGGAGGATGCGCTGCTGCTGGCCTCCTGACAGACGGCCAATCAGCCGCTTTGCAAAGTCTTCCATCCCCACCTGGATCAGAGCCTGCCGTACCTGCTCTTTTCCTTCTTCCCGGCAAAGCGGAACCGTCCAATCCGGGCATACAGGTTTGCCTGTACCACTTCCTCCGCAGAGGCCGGGAAGTTCTGATAGGATGCCATGCCGCTTTGCGGTACGCAGCTCAGCTCCTGCCAGCTTTTAAACTGCCGGATATCGCGCCCGAAGAGAAGGATTTTCCCTTCTCCCCCTCCGATGGGCAGTTCCCCAACAGAAGTTTTAAGAAAGTGCTTTTCCCCGCTCCGTTCTCTCCCAGAAGGACCGCAAACCTGCCCTCTGGAACAGTTAAATCAATCTTCTTTAAAATCCGGCTGCTTCCGTAGGAAAAAGTCCAGTTCCCTGACTGCAATGGCATCCATATCCCATACTCCTTATCTGTTTTTTATTTCGTAAACGCCGAGCGTGCAGGTTATCGTGTCAGCGCCGCTTCCAGCTGCTTTAAATTCTCCTCCATGACGGAAAAATAGTCGGCTCCGCTTTTCTGTTCCTCATCGCTTAAGCCCTCCAGCGGGTTTAATACCTGTGTGGCGGCACCGGTTTCCTTTGCTATGGTCTCGGCAACCTTCGGGCTTACCAGTTCCTCAAAGAAAAATAACCTTAACACCGTTAGCCCTCACAAAATCAATTACCTCCGCCATTCTGGCCGGGTCAGGCTCCGAATCAGGAGACAGCCCTTCGATTCCCACCTGGTTCAGTCCATAGGCATCACAGATAGCCGAATGCCCTCATGGGCAACCACGATATCCTTATGCGGCAGAGCTGACAGGGGTTTCTCTGTATTTTCGGTCCAATTCGTCAAATCCGGCCGCATACGTTTCTGTAATTTGCTTCATAATAAGCCCGGTTGGCCGGATCCGCTTCGATGAAACCATCCCTGATATTCTCCATTTCTTTTTTCGCATTCATCGGATTCAGCCATACATGGGGATCGTAACCGCCGTGATCATGCCCCTGTTCCTCTTTTTAGCATGTTCATCTGTGTGTTCTTTCCGGAGAGCCAGATTGCCGGACGCTTCCACTGTTACCAGCTCTTTGTTGTCCAGACTCTTAAGCACATCCTCCACCCAGTGTTCCATTCCGGCGCCGCTGTACAGGAACAAATCGGCTTCCTCCAGGTTTTTAAATCAGTGGCTGCCGGTTCCCAATCATGCGGCTCGGTCCCGGACGGAACCATATTCGTCACCTGTGCCCTGTCACCGCCGATTTTTACTGCAAAATCATAGATAGGATAAAAACTGGCCATTACCTTCAATGTTTTTTGTCTCCGTCCAGAGCTTCCGTTTGGGCTGCGGGACTGCTCAACGTATCTGAGACTTCAGCCCGGCCCGTCGCAAATGAGCAGCCGGAAAGCACGGCAATAAATGCAATCGCCGTCACGACCAGTGCTCCCTGCTTACTTATTCTGTTTTTCTTCATGAAATAAATCCTCCGGTTTGTGTTTTGTAAGATTACTGCCTGCCGGCAGTCAAAAAAAAGAAAAAAGGGTACGCAAAACAAGGCAGACCTGCCCGGCAGATATTCTCTGTCAGGCCCTGCGCAAAAGCGGTTCAGGGTCTGCCCTTTTATGAGGACATTTTAATTATCTAAGCGGATTTTTAAGCTGACTAAAGAAACCGGGCAAAGATGAAGACCGGTCTGACAGAATGATATGAATTTGAATGTAACATGAAAGGCAAGGACAGCAACGGCTCCCGTACCAACTGCCTCCGACAGCAGGCGTATTGCGGATACACATGCCTCTATCTCGGCGCAGACGGGACAGTCCTCACCCGTACAGATATGTTCTGCGTGCGTGATAATAAAAAGGCCGGAGAGAAACAGGACGGCTGTTACAAGAAACGCCGCAAGCCATGCATTAATTCGTTTATTCCCAGCAAAATTTTTCATGTTCTCTCCTCCTTTCTATCTTTATTCACTTTGCGGCATCCGCAGTAACCATACAGAACCATATGGCGTTTATCCAGCTCAAATCCATGTTCTTCACAGATATGCCTGAATAAATCATCCAGCCTGGAACATTCCAGGGGATGAAGCGGCCGCACCGCAGGCAGACCAGCTTCCCCGGCTTCCCAAGCTCCTCCTTATCGGCATAACAGGAATGTATCCTGAGCTGTCTTCGGACGGAGCTTCATCACTTCCCCATCCCGGCCAGACGCTCCAGGCCCCTGTATATGGTTGTTCGCCCCACATGCACGCCCTCCCTCCCGAAGACAGTCCATGAACTGCTCTACTGTAAGAAAACGGGATTCCTGCTTTTTAAGCAATTTAAAATGATTTCCTGTTGTTTTTGTCCTGTATCTGCCTCTTTTCAGACATATTCAGCCTCCCAATTTGAAACTGATTTTCATTTTACATATTATAGCAGTATTTCCGGTATTGTCAAGGTAACTTTTAACGTATAATATCCGTTGATATAGCATTATTTATCATTAAATTTTAATTATATTTTTTATTTAATTTTAATTTTTATTTTTCCGTTGTTTTTGTCATTCTATTTGCCTTATAATAATAGAAAAGCAAACAGGTTATAGGGAGGTGATTCCATTGAAAAGATGATTGAACTTGTTAATTTCATCCTCGAAAGCATTCTGGTTATATGTCAAGAGAAATTTGAAAGGATTTAGGGAATTTGTTACTATTCACAGCCGCCGGACATTGATTCTATTCCCGATTGCCTGCTCAATCAGTTTGATTTCCTTCTGATAGGTTCTGATACAGTTAAATGAGCTGGCCAGCGATATATTCAGCGGTTCATTTTTCATCAAAGTCAATTTCACAGACAACGTTGGATTTGGAACTAACATCAATACCGACAAACAAAGCGGACATATGCTTGCTCTAATCATGTTATCACGCTCCTTTCCGTTTAGGATTTGTGAAGTTTTTAAGAGAGGGTGAATCCTGTGCATTATATAGTGACCGCAGCCTCGCGTAATAAGCATGCACCCAGTCAGCATTTTTTGCTGGTGCTACGGCTGGAGAAGCAGCTTTTGTGTTAGCGGAATGCCATATGAGCCAGGCAGCTTTATGCTTAACACTGGTTTTAGCATTTAACACCTTCAACAATCGCATTTGCAGTTACCGAACCACTGCAGGCTGAAAATCCTGCGCCACGGGAAATATTAACCTATAGAAGATTATGCATATACCGAAGATATGATGGTTTCAGTATATGCAACAATATCTGTACAGGGAAGTAATTCCACAATCATTGGAATTACCCAAACAGGTTATGATGGATGGACAGATGGAGTCACTGATATTCTTGTGGGTTCTTCAAAAAATATGGAATAACGGAGCTTATGCAACTGTGACTGTAACATATAAATATAACGGTAAATTGTATACATCATTGGCATACTTTTTATCCAACATAACTCATTCCATGATAAAATCGCCATTGGGCTTTAAGTTCAATGGCGATTCTTGCAGGAGGTATCATGAAAAAAATATATATTTGTTTTTTTTTTTAATAGTTGTACTCTTAACAGTCTTTTTTTTTCCTGGTCATACCCCAAAACAATACCTGACTTTCCATGGCAAAATTGCTAAATAATGAAACGGAACTCCATGTGCAAGGTATTCCCCAAAATATTCCTCGGTCTTAGAGGAGAGTATTTTCATTCGAAAAAATCAAGTATAAAGCTATAATGATAATAATAACAATATCCTTGACTTTTCTCTCTCAAGACAGGTGACAGCGTAGAGATTCTCTATACCCGTCGTGTTAAAACCAAAAGTCTTAAAGATAACTTTATAGCTTAAAAAGACGGCAGTGAAATTCCAAAGCGTACAAAGTATAACTGTAAACCGTTCAATGAATATTAGAACAAAGGACAAAGCTCAAAAATGGCTTTGTCCTTTTGATTCGATAAAATC
>VOFE01002374.1_pt1 | contig 60000 bp, 53 predicted proteins | sample 5384071 | NCBI WGS metagenome assembly VOFE01 (sample SAMN12384724, study PRJNA508395) | human gut metagenome | isolation source: healthy gut D | host: Homo sapiens
CATCTCGTACATAAGCTGAAGTACCTGAAGCCGTAACCAAACGTCGGTCAAGATCTTCACCTTCCACTATTATAGGCTGATTCCACACACGTATCATCCAGATGGAGATTCCCGTCAGCCAAAAACATCAAGCCGTTGGAAGCCAATTCCTGCCGGTATCCGGCAAAATAATCTTTCGTACTACGTATGACATTTCCGGTTACAGTGACCAAAGTATCAGCACTTCCGGGGTCTGTTATCCGACCGCCGAAAGTCAATCCATATACAATGGCCTGCCCTGTCTGTACTTTCGTGATAGAATCCGCCACAGCTTCATCGGCATTATAGACTTTGAAATAGGGACTGACTTGCTCATACGCTTTTATCCCAAGCCTCATTGTCCGGTAAGATCATGGTATACACAGAATCTTCATCGTGAATCCATCCTATTCCATAATAATAATTCTGCAACAGGCGATTATAGTCCTTAAAAAACAGAGTCCTTCTTATTACTCCCTCCCGAAACATAGATTTTCTCCGAGAACTGGTTTATAAAGTCATATATCTTTTTGAATAATTCTCTTGAGTGGAAATATACTCCCCAGAAATTATAACGATAAGGTATGGTGTCATTCAACTTATGCAAAATTCCGTTTTGTGCCAATATATCCTTCTGCACAATGGATATGCCGTTGAATACATCTGCCGATTCATACGACATGACTTTCCCATCCAACATGTATATGGACTTCCCGACTTCTGTTGCAGTCGAATTGGAATAACGGGCTATATGATTCTTTACCATTCGTTGCAACGCAGCCTCGTCATCCATATCCACAGAAGACAGCGCTTCATCGACTGGAGCCCAAACCGTATAAGTCTGTGTCGAGGTCAGCAAAGAGTCCGCACCTGTCTTCATCAGGATTTGACTAAACTTGGTCAACTGACTATCATTAAGAATCATATCCATTAAACTTACCTCTGGGATGCTTCCGTTCCGGCTGTAATGTTCATCCCAGTCATCGTTACAAGAAACGATTGAACCTCCGATGCCTAATATCAGGCAAATTATACCTTTATATCTCATACGTTCATTTCCTTATTTAATCACGTCCTTCATCCCTAATCATATCCGTAGGAATAAATTCAATATAGTCTAATTGAAAACCACGCCCCTTAAAGTCCACACTCCTTGCACGGAACGTATGTGCTCCATACTCCTCAAAATGGAATTGTCCCACGATGTAACGCAAAGCAAAACTTACATCGCGCATGGGCACATTATCCCATCCTCCATGCCAATACCATAAAGCTTCCGGCGCTTTCATGTATCCCCGGTTGCGCATCATCTTGTCATTCTCGACCCCGTCGTCATTGGTCTCACTGTCCTTTACCCAACCCACGCGAGGATCGTCACCGTTGATTCTCAAGTCCACAGGAGTACCTGCAATATTTCCGTCCACATACATTTGTCCCATTCCACGCGTACCGCCGGAGTTATAACCGATACGCATTTCATAGTCACCGGGAGGCAGCGGAATCATACGCAATGTAAAATCATAGCTTTCCTGCATCACCAATTCATCTCCTTGGAAATCGGCCCAAGCATCATCCGCTTGAAAAACACAGACTCCGGCATCGTTATAGGTAAAATACTCGCCGCAGAATTCCGGCGTCACCGTATATCCGTTCGTACCTTCCGGACGCGTACTGCCATAGCACTTCCAACGTATATTGTTGTTCGTCAGATGAGGTATGCAAGCAAAGAAGTCGAAACGGATTCTTTCATGCAGCACGTCTTTTTCCATGACATCTTCGTCATATACCAATATGCCGTCTAAAGTATGTATGAAACCGTTGATCGCATCTACGTTACTTTCCTTCTCAATCACCCTTAACGAAGTATTATCGCTGTTTTGGCATTAAGCCTGTTGCCGGCCTTGATTTTTTATCAAACGATAAGTGTACATCGTTTCATAATATTCCGTCCGTTCATCGGCATAATCGGGATTAGTCGTTTCCCCCGTGTATAAAAACGAGTTAGTAGCCATTTGGCGATTCAGCATGTGATAGGCTATAAAACGGTTCAAAGGATTGTTTTTACTTTTGTAGTTTCCCAAATCTTCCGAACCATAATACGTTCTGGCATAGTTCTCCATGCTGGGAAGATCCGTGATACCGTTCGCTTTCAAAAGCTCATCCGTTTCGCAAAACAGTGTATAACCTAACTTCAGTTTTTCGGGAACAGCCAAGACCAACCCGATGATCTGGTACTTGTCCGTATTAAAGGAATTCACATAATCTTCGTCATAAAGTTCCGTCATTTCATCCGCCCAGCCGGAAGCCTCGTATGCTTCGGCCCAAAGTTCAAATCCACCGTGCGCTCTCAGTGTCTCCAACAAAGTTTTCTCGGAAGGTTCGATAACTTCATCTACAATATGGACTACTCCGTTATGCACTTCGTGATCCCCACTGATAAGCGTAGACTTCTCATTGACGTAAATACGCCGTTCTTCTCCTTCCTTACCGAAAGATATAAGCAAATACCGGTCCGACAACGTGGGTTCAGACAATGCGCCTTCTTCAAATTCATCCACTAAGATTTCTTTGGTCGCATTACGTATTACACTATTGTAGACAATCTTTTGCTTCTGCTCCAAGCTCAGTCCGTCCCATGACAAGCCCTTTTCTGCCAGATATTTATTAACCGCATCATTCGTAGGTGCAAAACAGGTAAAGTGGCCGTACACTTCCAACAAAGCCGTTTCCCCGCACTCATCCATTAGTTTATAAAAGAGGGACAACTCTGGAGTCTTCTCACAAAATGAAGCCACAGTCTCTCCCGTAAAGGTGTACATCGCATCTTCCTTGATATCATCGCTGTTGCAGGATGACAATCCGCCGACACCAACAAGCAGCAAACTTAGTGCGCATGCTTTAATGACTGACAAATATCTTTTATCCATATCCATAATTTTCAGTTTTTAGAAATATCTTCAGAAGCCATATAAAACCTATTCTGTACCAATAATGGATTCACCCGAAGCTCCTCTTCGTGAATAGGAAGATAAATAGCGTCCTTATCGTCAAGTTTACTTCTCACTGTCGTCTCATCCAAACTCATAGACGTATATTTGCGCATCAAATAAGTATTTACGATATTCGTGGGAGAACCTTCCCTGCGCATACGGCGTACAAGGTCGAAATAGCGTTTCCCTTCAAAAAGGAATTCACGCTGACGTTCGTCGAAGACCAGATTACGGACTTCGGACTGGTTCGTGTATTTTTCCTTTCAAACTGCCTTCCTCCAAGTCCGGATGTGCCCGGTCGTAAGTATATGAAACCAAGTCCACAGCCTCCTCCAGATTAGCGGCCCCACCGATTTCAGCCAATGCTTCGGCCTTCATCAAATAAACATCCGGCAGCCTGTAAATAATCCAATTGTTCGACCCGTCGCCGTAACCAAAAATCGGAGTTTTCATAATCCTGCGCACTACAATAGGCCACATATTTTTTATGGCATACAAGCCATCGCCAACATATCCTTGTACGTGCCTTAAATCCAATCCGCCGAAGAAATCCGAACCGGCACTCAAATCGTAGGCCGACAACAAGGCATTCACGTCCGTTCCTCCGTAAAAAGTCCGGACCGCTCCGTTCTGCGTATTATTATCGAACTGTAACTCCCAAATGCTTTCATCCGAGTTTCCACTGTAAAACACAGCATTAGAAAAATTGGACGAGGGCAACAAGGTCAGAGGATTATCCCTCGATGCCAATATTTTATCACAGTATGCTATGCAGTTCTCATAATCATTCAACCACAAATACATGTCGGCCAATAAAGCCCAAACAGCCTTCTGCGTCACCCGTCCTTTAGTATAATCGATATTATCCGGATATTCTTTCACCGCAAAGTCTTCTATGGACTTCAAATCGGTAATCAAAGTATCCAAAATACTTTCACACGTAGATTGTGCCACCTCGTAAGTACGCGTATCGTCAAGGTAAGGCTCCTCTACATACGGGACATCATTAAACGCCCGCACCAAAGTAAAATAACAAAAAGCACGTATGGTCTTGGCTTCCGCCAGATACTGTTTCAAATGTTCTTCCGTGAAGTCAGAATCATATTCACGTACCATGGGAGCGTTCTTGATTAACGTATTGCAGATATTAATCACGGTATATACCTCGCTCCATTTTACGTATCCGTTAGCGGCGTTGATATTGGCATTTAAGATATACCCCAAATCGGTATCCGATCCCGTCCCCGGCACAACATTGTCGAACGAACCTCGCCCCACACGATAAGCCGCCTCATAAAGCCGTCTTCGTTCATCGCCCTGTAACAAGCTCCGACTCCACTCAGTACGTCCTGCTCATCTTTCCAAAAATCCTCTGCCACCATTTCCGACTGAGGCAGCAAAGTAAACCAATCGTCACAAGCCACCGTCATTCCCAAAACAGGAAGCAAGAATAAAGCACGTATTTTCAAAAAAATTTTTCATTTCTACCATTTTTTTAAGTTAAATGCCCACCGTTAAACCGAAGGTAAAGTAACGAGAACGCGGAGTCCTGTTCTTATCCTCACTCACTCCAATATTATTAGGTGATATTTCCGGGTCCGCTCCCGTATATTTGGTCACGGTCAAGAGATTATTCAAGGTCAAAGACAAGTTCAACGTATTCAGATGAGCCTTTTTCAACATCTTCGGGTCGAAAGAATAGCTCAACGTCAACTGTTTGAAACGTAAGAACGAACCATCTTCCACAAAACGGTCACTGCCCAGATAGTTATAACCGTACTGATAAAGCGCACGAGGAATCTCCGTCATATCGCCATCCTTACGCCAACGCCAGTTCGTAGCGATCGACTGGTTATTGGTGGGTACATGTTTTCTGCATCCATACGTCCGTAATTGATGATTTTTTTTCCACCTACACGGTAATTGAAAAACATGTTCAATGTCAGGCGTTTCCAACGCAGCGTCGCACCGAATCCTCCGTCAAACTTCGGGTTGGAATTACCCAAGTACACGATGTCCAGTTCGTCGATGGTACCGTCATGATTGATGTCCTCATAAATGGCATCTCCTCCACGGAAACGGTAAGCATTCGAAGTCCCGTAAGCAAAATACATGGGAATGGTTTCTCCTTGCCGTCCAAGACCACATTTCCATTCTCGTCGCGTACGACCGGAGCCGTGGCGTCCGGATTATCAGGCTGATATTTATCATATTGATATACGCCTTTATACCTGAAGCCATATATGGAACCGAAAGAGTTGTTAATCTGCAACCGGGTCAAGTATCCTCCGTTGGTATAGTTGAAATCCGGGTTATAATTATTCAGCACATTCTCGTCCAATTCAATGATGGTATTCACATAATTGGAGAAGTTCAGGCTTAAGTCAAAGTCCAGTCTCCACGCTTCACCATGTTATTGGTACTGAATTCCAATTCCCAGCCGTCGTTATCCATCGTTCCCGCATTGACATACGACACCGACCCGAATCCGGTGGAAGAAGGAATCTTCTGGTCCTTAAACAACAAGTCTTCCGTACGGCGATGGTCGACATTGGCCACCAGTTTGTAACGACAGTCGAACAAGGTCAAGTCCACGCCCAAGTTATAAGAGGTAGAACGCTCCCATTTCAGGTTCGTCAGTTGCAACGAAGAGGGCTTGATAGCGGGCAAATCAATATAATTCGAACCGTAACTGTTATAGCGGCTTAAATATAAATACTCATAATCCGGCCGGTTACCCGTCACACCCCAACCCAAGCGTAAAAGGCGAACTCAGACATCCAGTTGTCGGCAAAGTCCATGAACTTTTCTGCAGAAATAAGCCACTTTCCGGAAACAGCCGGGAAAAATCCCACCGGTTGCCGGGACCGAAGAGAACTGCCATCCCAACGGGCGGTCAAGTCAGAATATAACGGTCAACAGGAAATAATGCCCGCGGAACAGAAACGCCATATTGCGCCCTTCGCTCTTCCCACTGTTAAACGTAGTCAAATGTCCCTCGGAAGTCACATCCGTCCCCACAGTAGAGGCCAAACCATACCGCTCGAACTCCTGATATTGAGAGTTTGATATATCCATCTGCCAACCGGCATACAGCATCAAAGACTGCCGCTCCCCGAGGTCCGGTTGCCAAGTGATATTATGGTCTGTATAAATGGATACGGCCTCAGACTCTTTGCTATAAGACTTGTTCACGCTTCCGTCATTCCAGTTCTTGGATGTGGTTTCACGTGGCAGGAACTTCGTATCCTTCACGTTCTCCGAGTCGAACTTAACATAACCGGCATAACGGAACTTAGCGGTTTCCCGCCGGATCAGGAAATCATACTGCAAACGCAATGTCGGCATAATACGCATATTCGTCTGTTGGTACGAAGCCAAGTATGCCATCGCTACAGGGTTCTTCAAGTTCTTCTGGTCGTCATTCAACTGCGAGTTTTGTGCGATATTGAAATACACATCCGTGTTGTTCCCATTCTTGTCTTGCCGGAAGACTGATGCGTTCGGCATCTTCTTACGGGCGATGTCCAACAAGTTTCCACCTCCTCATTGTTCTTGTCATTATCCGTATAAGTGATGGCAAATTCCGTAAAGAACTTCAAACGGGAAGACACGGCATACTCAAGTTCATCCGGTTGGAAAAAACGGTGCAGCTCCTGCCCGATGATGGTACCCGTCTGCTTATAGTATCGAAAGAAGCCCCTGAACTTCGCCTTTTCACCTCCTCCGCTGACCGAAAGGTTATGGTCGTGCGTAAACCCGTATTTGGAAACCTCATCCACCCAATCCGTATTATTGTTGAAGTTCTCGAAGTCCTGGGCTGTTCCGTATGCATCCACAAACTGCGCCTTGTCGTAACTATATTCCGGGATATTGCAATCTTCCTGGTTCCGGTTGAAGTAAGCCTGCTTCATCAGCATCGTATAATCGTCGCCATTCAACAATTTAGTGCCTTCAGGCTGCTCCGACCCGGAGAAACGATAAGAATAACTCACCCGTGTAGGCCCCGTCACACCCTTCTTCGTCGTAATATCAATCACACCATTGGCTCCGCGAGAGCCCCAAATAGCCGCTGCCGCACAGTCTTTCAACACCGTAATCTCTTCTATATCGTCCGGACTGATACACAGCAATGAAGCAAATTGTTCCTGGTCGGCCGAAGCGAAATCAAAAGAAGCGTCGATATTGCTTTCAAACGGGATGCCATTCAACAGAATCAAAGGTTGCGAATTGGAATTGATAGAAGTGATACCCCGGATACGCATCACGGAACCACTGCCCAAGTCTCCTGAGTTCGCCACGATGTCCAGTCCGGCAATACGCCCTTGCAAGGCATCGTCGATGGAAGCCACAGACACCCCTTCGATAGCTTTCGTATTGAACTTCTGCATGGCTCCGGAATATTCCCGTTCCGGTATGGCCAAACCGCCTCCTCCCACGAGTTTGGAGGCTTTTACAGTAACCTCCTTCATGACATTCTGGGATTCCAGTTTCACATCGAATTTGCGTTTGTTCCCTATGGACACAGTCAATTTCTTATACCCGACAAAAGAAAAAATTCAAGGAGTTGTTGGGATTCTTGATTTTCAGAGAGAAGTTTCCGTTGAAGTCAGTCAAAGCCGAAGAATAAATACGGCCATTCTTGTCTTGTTCTATCACGGTCGCCCCGATAAACCCCTCGGGTTCGTCTTCTGCATATACCTTTCCGGTCACTATCACACCTCCATTTTGGGCAAGCAGTCCATTGTGACAGAAAAGCAATGCAAACCACAATAATATAGCATATACCTTATTCATAATCTTTTATTTAAAGTCTATTTTTTGATAATTAATCGCATGGTCCACCAAATGCAATACGGCTTTGACGAAGACAAGATTTGAGTGGCCAACGTATAGTCGTTGTTGTTCACGATATAGTCACGGGTCAATACATTATAATCCTCTTGATTCGATGTGATGACTTTGGCCTGCTGTGGACCTCCGCTCCCCGTTTTCCGGCTCAAAAGTGATACTGCTGCCGTCACTGCTCGCTTTGACATACACAAAGATTTCCCCTTATCATCCGCGCGGCCGTCGGATAAGCCTTGTCTTGGTAAGAAACTCCGCTCACCGGCAACATGCCGTCTATAAAATGGAAGCGCAGGAAATTCAACAAATAGCGTGTCCAATCTGCTTTCACATCCAAATCCGTCTGGGCACTGATTTCGTCCCACGTATGCAGGTCGGGGTCGTCACGGAAAGTCTCTTCCAACGCTGCACGCGTAGGCACCAGCACGGTATAGCGGAAATTATTAAAGCTGAAGTCACTACCGGTCCTATGCCGGACATCTTGCTGTTCTCTCCTCGGAAGTCTCAAAATCGGTTCTATATCTTTATAGTCTTCGTTATCGGCCAGGGACAAAAAAGACATCGTCATTCCCGACCAACAAATCAAAAAAATGCGCGATAATCTTCATTGGCACTCATCGTATAATAGACCGACTTGAAAGGATCCTGCAAAATCCGGTCTATAAAGAACGTACGGCCATTGTCCATCTCATAGCGTGCCTTTCTATTGTCCTTCTCTAAAGTAACAACCTCAGCTTCAGGCAATCCCATTTCCTGGTCACCTCCTCCTTGGACTTTCACCTGTTCGCCCGTTCCGGAAACCGCAAGCACGGAGCCGCCCTTTGTCAGCACATACGGCAAAGTACCCTCATCGATGAAACCGGAAGAGGTTCATCGTCATTATCGGCCACCACGATATGCATGTCCAATATGTCTTGCAAGCGGTTGGCGACCTCTTCGGCCCCTTCCGTATCCAAAGCATCCGCCCCGACCGTCCGCAAAAGCACGCCTTTCGAGCCGTCTTCGTTCGTATCATATACGTCTGCAACCACTTTCCCATCTTCACATAAAAAGACCAGATTTCCCGCTTGTCAACTCCTTCATTCGCCCAAAAGTGCCCATGTGATGGGATCGGTAATTCGCCATGGCATCGTCTGTCGGGACAAGCAAGTTATATTGGTTATCCATAGAACGCAGGTAAAGGTGGTATTTCAGGTTGTTCACGTCATCCATATCATCGTTTTTAATGGCTGCGGACATGGTGGTTGTCGTGTCGGCCGTCAACACCGGACCGTACACGGCCTGATAATCCACGGGCGGATAGACTTTATCCGTCATATACACGATACCGTTGCATGCGATGTATGCCTTTTGTACATCCTCCTCCTTTACAGACATCTCAAAACCGGCATTATCCGTCATGATATCCCAATTATGAGGCAAAGAAGTCAAGAAAGACAAACGCTGATGGTTTTGCAGGAAAACTGAAATCACATTCGTAGGCACCTCGTCCCAGTCTCCGTAAGAATCCCGTAAGAACTGTCCGCGCGACGACTCCCAATAATCTTCCATGGCCGCATCGGAAGGGACGAACATGACTCCCATGTCCGTATTCCCGCCATAAACATTATTCGACGGGTCGAAAGCCAACGTCCCGTAGCCCATAATATCCACTTTTTCATCCGGGTCGGAAGAAAAATCTGTTTGGTTAAAATAACGCTTTACAAACACGGAATCCTCGATACTCCCCGCCCCGTAATAAGCTTTCACGGCATCGTCCACACTCCCGTCATAATACGGATAAGCAAACTTTTCCATCAGACCGGCAAAAGTGTTCATCTCCGCCGTCGAATTGATAACTTCCGACATATTGGGAGCGGGAGCCACTACGTCGTCCGCAATATGCAAATAACCGTTCTTGCAGGTCACATCCTTCCGATTGGACTCCACATGAGCGTCATTCACATAAAATCCCTGAGTATCATAGGGCTTGTCCGTCTCTCCTTTCATGATTACCGCCCAATCGGCTTCTGTCAGGCCGGAAGTCGAAAAAGAATTCCGGTGTCCAATATAATACCATTTTAGAACCGTTGTCAGCCAAATAAGCCCCCTTGCGCTCGCGAAAACGGTTCCAAAAAGCAGTCTTCGGCCACGCGGCCGGCTTCACAAAAGAAATACTGTCTAAATAAGAAGCAGACGTTGCACGCCTTAAAGCGATGCCTTCCCCAATCCCCTGGTCGTTTGAAGAAACATTGGCCAGCATGTGACTCAAGTAAGTCATATTCAGCATAGAGGAATTAAATAAATAACGCTTTTCCGAAGCGGACATATTGTGAATCAGTGTCGGCCCGTCGCCTGTAAGTCCCTTTGAAAGGAAGTAACGGGAAAAGGCCTCGTCATTAGCCGGAAACATGGTCTTACTCCCCGTAAGCCTCAAGGTCTCCTTATATCCTAAATCGTTCACTAACGCCAAATAGCAGTCAAACTGTCCGCTCGACTCCAAATATTCATAAATATTGGCACCCAACCAACTCGGTTCCTCATTATCATAAATATAGTCATCCTTGCATGAATTCAACAAAGGAAAGCCTAACACGATGTATAGGCACCACCTCACGACCTGCTTTACATTTCTTTCCGCATGCATCTGTTTAGTATTAGAGATTTATACTTTTTTAATATTTCACACCGCCTACTTTTTCCTTCATTTTTCGGCAATAAGGCGGATATTTGGTCATCTGAAATAGAAAGTTGCATCAAAATTTAAAAATACAGTTCATAGCAACAACAATCACCCGTATTGACCCCGTCATAACGCAAATAATACCGTATGAGCATTAAATGTTTCTCTTTTAGTTCTCATGAGTGTGTCATTTACACTTTGCAACAAAGAGACGAAATCGTTTAACTCTTTTAACGATTCCTTTTTCTTTTCATTTTCTTCCGCTCCGGCAAAAACGCACGCCGTCTCCTTTATAATCCGCCAGGAAACGCCGGCCATCCACTTTTGATAAAAGCAGAATGGCGGCACTCAAACTTACCCGCCTCCGCGAGGAAAGCAAGCTGTTCGTTTACCGAACGCCCCAGTCCATTCATATCATAACGTCGATTTTTTCCGGATTTGGGCAAACAAAAGAAAGGTAAATTCGATTTATTTACAGCAAGAGAAGCCCACTATGGAAGCGTTCCACGCATTTTTTCAGCATGTTTTAAATACATATTTTAGGTATTTCAGCCTGTTTTTCTACCGTTTTTAAGTCCAAACGCGTTCCAATCTCAGCCGAACGAAAAATCGCTTGGCTGAAGAAACACTTTTTTTCTCCGCACATCATTCCGGCAACCTCTGTACATCGGCTGAAAACGGCCTGAAAACGGGAAACGAACGTATCCTCTCGGGACGTTTTTTCTATTTGGAACGTTTTCCCCGACAAAAACAAAATATCAGATTGACGGGAAAACATCGACATATACTTGCACTTCAACCGTCCGCATACAGTAAGACCTATCTTCCGACAGACTTCGTGACAGGTCAAATCCGCATATCGCTGACAATACGTTTCCGCCTCCCTGCATGAGAATCGCATATTTCCGGAAATCTTCGGAAGAGGGGACGAATACCGAAATCTAGCGCCCCGGACATTGACATTCTGACAAAATGAAAATCCGGTCCTTATACCCCTGAAAGGACATAAGAACCGGACTTTTATAAATAACGCTTTAAGACCGTTCTACTTCGTCTTCGGCAAAGCCTCCTCCACGACTTTGGCCACTTGCCGGGCCAAGGCATCGAATCCGACCTCTACAGGATGCGTGCCGTCTCCCCCGGCATAATATTCGGGATGGTCTGCCACAAGGCCCCACAAGTCGTTGACCTCGATACCCTGCGACTTCACATATTCCGTCGCGATGGCATTACGGGCCTTCATACGCTCCGTGATTGGAGCAAAGTCCTTCATCCCTTCACCTTGCCGTACCGGCGTAATCGTGGCCCAAATCAGTTTTGCATCAGGCGCGTACTTCCTGATCAACGCCACATACTCTGAAAGGCCTCCGCATACTCTTCCTCCGTATAATCGAAGCCATGCAAACCATTGTTGAAATGAATCACGTCGAAATGATTGTGCTTCAGTATGGCCGCCACTTCATCGAGCAAGGCCGGGTCGCCCACACTCTTCGAACCGGAAAGCCGCCCTACGTAGGCTTTGCCTTCCAACAACTTTTCGACTTTGGGGTGATACCCTCTCGTGATGGAATTGCCGAGCAACAGGACGTGAGGCTTGTCCGTCTGGTTGGCCCCCGTCAACCAGACATCGGACCATTCGATGTATTCGCGGGCAATATGTTCCCTGTGCCCCGGCGGGAGCACAGAAACCTATAAAACCGAATAGAACGGCCGAAAAAAAGTACTTCTCTCATGACGTCCCTATTTTTTTTAAGAAACGGTATATCTTGGCGTCTTTCCGGGTACGGTGTAAGAAAGGCCGTCCTTGCCGACCTTCACGTCGTCTCCGCTCCACAATTCCTTGACCGAAGATAAAGAAGACGGGGAAAGTCCCAAACGCTCCAAAGCCACCTTACCGGCAATCTGATTGTCTTTATAGTTCACAACAGACACATACAAATACTTTTCCGTATCCAAGACGAAACAGTTCTCCGCTCCGTCGCCCTTGTCGTTGTACTCACGATAGCCATACACCGGACGGGCCGAACGTCCGAAATCCGCCATTTCGTTTACGTCCTTGTTCATCAAAATCTTTTTGGGCGCGTTCGCGGGAAAGTTTGGCATCCCCACGTCCGGACTTGTCCTCCAAGCTGTAATTGTCCGACACCAATACCATCCCCGACACGGCACCATTGGTGATACGGGCACGGTTCTCGCCTTCCGTTTCCTTTATCGGCATCGTTTCCTACCAGCACGAGATGGTCCGGGTCGTTATACTGGTAGAACTCATTCGTCCACCAACCGCCCGACACGGCGTTCAGGCTGTATTCCGACTGTCCGATCTTGCCCCAAGTGTCGCAAGCGATACGGCGTGAGTTCCCGTACTGATAAGGGAATATCGGAGCGATGGAAAGGGCGATGAACATCGGTTCGCCTTTGTCCACCTCGCTGATGAAGTGGGAGAAACCTTCGTTATAAGCCTCCACGGCCGTGGTCACGTCCTTATTATAATAGGAGTCGGCCTGCACCATGCCGTTGCTGGTAAAGTCCACTTTCAAGTATTCAAACCCCCTTCTTTTTTCTTGTTCTGCACTTCACGGCTGATAAATTCTTTCGTTCCGGGATGCGTGGGGTCGAGGCAATACGCACCGTCCAGTTTGGCCGGTTTACCGTTCACCTTGATCACACATTCATACCCTGTATATTGACTGCCTTCGCAAATCTTCCTATACAACATGTCTTCGTTCCACCACAAACAGAAAGGCGTGACGTACGAGCCAGGCACCTGACCGTTCTTCTTCGCCACTTCCGTGAACTTGGTGCGTTGCTCGCTGTTCATGCCATCCCAAGCATCGATACTCATGATGTTGATGCCTTGGCTGTTGCAAAATCCGTTCGGTTTCAATGTCTCCTTGAAGTATTCGGAAACAGCCACGTCCACGTCATAGCCATTCCGGTCCGACATCACACCCCAGCTCTGCCAGCCAAAGGGTGTACCACGCTTCCATGTCTTACGCATGGGTTGCACCAAAGTATTGGCCTGGGCATACTCCTCCATTCCATTACGCCAATCGGCAAAAGCTCCGATGAACATCAATGCCGAACGTACCTCCGGTCCCCGCACCTTCCCATGCGGCAGCTCGTCGCGCGTTTCCCGGTTCGACACACCGGAGAACACCTTCAACGCTTCCACGCGACTGTCGCCCGAAGCTTTCACCTCCACCGCACTCTTCCAGCGGTTATGCTCCACCGAACCCAGCACGATGCCCCGGCGACTCTCCCGCGTAAAGCGCGGAAACCTCGTAAGAGGTCATATCGCCCGTCAAACGGTTCTTATGGTAACGTACGAAACCGTCATTGTCGAAAGGCACTTTCAACATGCGGTTCGTCTGCGCCGGAGCGTACAGGTCGTAGGGCGTAGCCACCGCTACGGGTGCAAGGTAGTTGGAACGAAGGGAAGCATCCCCCTTCAATACGACATCCGTCAACACGTAATCCCGTCCCTCATATACGTAAAACTCTTTGCGTAAGGGTCACGTCGTCGCCACTGGCAGGCGATGAGAAGACAAACGTATGGCACGTCCCCTTTCCAAAGGCATCGTTCACCGTCCGCTTTCTGGTAGTCGGCCTCCGCGCACGAAGCCGAACTGATACGGAAACCGTCCTTACCATGGATGTCGTACGTAGCCTCCGGCACCGACCCCATGAATACGGGCCGGTAAGCCTTCCCGCCATTATACTCCACATTGAATTGTTTTCCATTCTCTACGTACGTGATGCGCAAATCGCCCGCCTTGATGACCACATCTTCCGCCATAGCCGCCACAGCCGGGAACAGGCATGCGCACCACATTGTGCAAATCACTCCTTTCTTACTCATTTTCATATAATTATATCACAATCTTTTAATATACCAAAGTTTTGCAGACTTCTTTCGTTCCATCAGCATAGTGAATCCTCACCAGAGCCATACCGTTGAAATGTGGCAAGTCCAATTCCACTTGGGTACGACCTGACAAGTCCTCGTACCGTTCAGACGTCCCTGCATATCATAGACCTCTATGCGATTCATATCTTTACCGGAATAAACCATCAAACGCTTTCCTCCGAGGGGGTACGACTTTCGTTCGAGCCATTGCTTCATTTTCCATGTCTTTCACTCCACTGCCTCCCGTTTTCTTAAAGCGGTACACACGTACATCTTTCTCTGGAACACTATACGGTAAGCTCTCCGTCTACTTTTTACTAATTCATTCGTCCAAAGCTCACGCACTTCGGAAAAGCATCGGAAGAAATATCCAGCAACTCCAATGGTATACTACCCGAAAGCTCATTTTCCTGATAATTAAACGCCGCTACGTACAGATATTTATCGTTATCGAACATGAAGAAGTTTTCCGCTCCGTCGTAATTTCCATTATATTCCTTATAACCATATACAGGTTTGAAAGAACGTCCCATATCCGCCATCTCGTTAATGTCTTTATTCATCATGACCGTCTGCGCCACTTCTCGCGACCGTTCTGCCCAACCTCGACCAGAACGGTCATTCAAACTGAAATTATCAGCCACAAGCAACATGCCCGTCACAGCCCCGGTAGTGAAACGCGCACGGTTTTCACCAATCGTATTGTTCAACTGGTCACCAGTCCCTATAAGCACCAAATGGTCTGGGTCATTGTATTGGAAAAGACGATCGGTCCACCATCCGCCGGATATGGCATTCATACAATATTCCGAATGGCCGATAGACCCCCACGTGTCACAAGCGACACGCCTTGAATTAGCATACTGATAAGGGAAAAGCGGCGCGATAGAAAAGGCAGCAAACATTGCATATTTATCCATCTGACGCCGAATGTAGTCCATACCCTCGTTATAAGCCGCCACCGCTGTAGTTACTTCGGGATTATAATAAGAGTCTGCCTGTACAATACCACAGTTCACGAAGTCCATTTTCACGTATTTAAACCGTATGTGGCCTGCGTACGCAAGAAATTTGCCATAGCACTTTCTTCGTATATGGATGTGTGGGGTCCATACAATAAGCACCATCATACCAAATGGGTTTACCATCCGCTTTGAGTACAACATCCCAGCGCGTCCACTTTGTCCCGTCGGCAGCTTGCCCTAAGATATCGTCCCAGTTAGGATTCTCTCCGCCCACATGGAGAAAGGCGTACTGTAACAACCCACCACTTGGTTCTTCTCCTTGCATTGGTTTATAAAGTTCAAATGTTCAGTATTGCTCATGCCGTCCCCTGCGTCAAGGCTGAATACGATATTCCTTGATTATTGCAAAGCCGCCTGGAACCAGCACTTCATGATAATAATCTGAAATCTCCACATCGGTAGCGTATGAGTTTTTCTCGGCCAATACTCCCCCAACTCTGCCAACCGAAAGGCGTGCCAAGCGTCCAGCTTTTCCGTACGCGGTGCCACAAGATTGTTGGCATCTGCAAATGTCTCCATCCCTGTACGCCAATCATCGAAATAGCCAATCAGCATACGGGCAGAAGTAATCACCGGCCCGTTCACCTTACCATGAGGAATAACATCACGCGTTTCTGAAGTTGACGCGCCAGAATATACATGAAGTTCATTCACAGCCCCTGTTATTCGACAAGTTGGCAGTGATGGCACTTTTCCACAAATTATGGTCTACTGAGCCCAACACCAAACCTTCCCGACTGCTTCCTTCATACAGAACCGACACCTCGTATGAAGTGACTTCACCACTCATCTTATATTTTCCATAACGTCCGAAACCGTCATTATCAAACGGCACTTTCAGCATCCGGTTTCCGTCATTGGACATATAAAGCGTATAAGCCGTTCCGACCGAGATCGGAGCCAAATAATTGCTTCGGATAGCAGCATCCCCTTCCAAGGAAAGGTCTGTCAACATATAGTCCTGTCCGGAATAGATATAAAAACGTTGTTTCATCGTCACCCCGTCACCATTCTCAGGAAGACTGAAAGTAAAAGTATAGCACTTGCCCGTTCCAAATTCATCATCCACTGCAGCCTCATCATAAGAGACCTCGGCAAAGGAAGCTGTGGTCACCTCACGCGCCTCCCCTTGGTATTATCATAACGAGCGGCAGAAGCCGAATGATTCACTACGCACTTCCGCGCAGCACCCTCTTCATTCAGAGCATTAATACGAAAGGCTTTCTCACCTTCCATATAAGTGACTTTCCACATCCCGTCCGTCACGACGATATCGTCGGCTTGCACAGCCATCGGCACAGTCCATAAGGACAGTATGAACATTTTCTTTGAAATACGTATCCAATCTATTTTCATTGCTATTCGTTTTAAGAGTTAATTTTCCAAGCATTACATTCACAGTCACAAAGAGACTAAAAAAACAGAAAAGCCGCAAGAATTACGGCGCAAAAAAATAGAAAAATGCTTCAGGCGCTTCCTCAACGGGAAAAGCGGCCTGAAAAGAATTATTTTACTACTATTGTCTTCCGGAACACGATGTCGTCTGAGGCATGTCCGACTTGTATTTCAAATTCGCCCGGCTCTACCAGACGGTGCAAAGTCTCGTTGTAGAATGCCAATTCATCGATAGGCATCTCAAACGTACTTCCACCTCACCGCCCGCCGGCACTTCCACTTTCTTGAAAGCCTTTCAGTTGCTGAATGGGCATGACCACCGAGCTGAATTTATCACGTACATATAGTTGTACGACTTCCTTTCCGTCTCTCCGACCGGTATTTTCACTTTCAACGTCACACTCAGCTTGCCTTGGCCCGAGAATACCGTATCGCTCAGGGTGCACATCGGTATATTCGAAGTCGGTGTAACTCAAACCACGGCCGAAATTCCACAATGCGTAAGGCTTCTCGAAAATATAGTGGCCGTTTGGTTCCTCATAACTTCCACCTTGGTCGAACACTTGCTCGCGGTCGGAAGGATAATAATTATAATAACACGGCGTGTTACCCGTACTGCGAGGAACGATACATTCAGACGTCCTGAGGGGTTCACTTTGCCCAACAAGACATCGGCCATGGCATTTCCCTGCTGTTCACCGCCATAGAACTGCAATACCACGGCATCAGCATGCTCTTTGGCCCAAGTCATAACCAAGGGTTTACCGGAAATGAGCACTACGACAACAGGCTTACCGGTAGCTTTCACCGCCTTCAGCAGGTCCAACTGCTTGCCGGGCAAATCCAGCGAGGAGAGGTCGAATCCCTCGCCCGAAGTCACGTTCTTTCCTTTCGCGCCCCTGACCCAGCCAAACACTACGCGTACCGACTGCCACAATGGCAATATCGCTTTTCCGAGCCAATTCCACTGCTGCGGCAATACCGTCATCCTTTTGACTCCACCAATCGCAACCGTCCAACTGATTTACCTGCACATCCTTGCCTACGGCCTGTTTCAACCCGTCGAAAAGCGTAACACATTCACGATTGTCAAATTCCACCCAACCGTAATCACCTGCCACGCCGTAATTACTATTCGGTCCTAACACGGCAATAGACTTGTATTTTTTCAGGTCGAGCGGCAAAATATCATTCTTATTCTCCAAAAGCACGATGCTTTCGTCTGCCACTTTCTTGGCCAATGCCACATGTGCCTTGCTGCGCACCACCTTATCCACTTTATCCGGGTCGCCGTAAGGGTCATCGAAAACACCAAGGCGGAACTTGGCAGCCAGCACGCGGCGACAAGCGCGGTCCACGTATGCTTCATCCAATATGCCTTTGTTCACTTGGTCTTCCAATGTCTGATAAGCCCAGTCGTACACATCCATATCTATACCTGCTATCAAAGCCTTACGGGCAGCCTCTTCCGAAGTCTCTGCAGCAAAATGGAACGACTTCAGGCGGTCTACCGAGCCCCAATCGGAATATACAAAGCCTTTGAAACCTAATTCCCCCACGCAACAAGTCGGTCATGAAATGGGCTGAATGCGCCACGGGTATCCCGTCGTATGCACTATAACATCCCATGATGGACACCGGATCGGCATTCTGGATGACTTTGGCAAACGGATAGGCATAAAGGTTACGCAACTCGCGCTCACCTCCCGGCACGGAGGCACAGTTCAATCCGCCCGTAGGCGTACCGTGTGCCACGAAATGCTTCGGCATGGCTCCTACACCCCTCGGCCTGCGAACCACGTACGAAAGCCGTTCCCATCTCACCGATTAGAAAAGGATCCTCGCCAAAGGTCTCCTCTACGTCCCCAACGCAAATCTCGTGCGATGTCCAACACGGGGCATTGCAACTGGCGAATACCGATGACATGGGATTCACGCCCGATGGCACGGGACATTTCTTCCACTAATTCCGGGTTAAACGTCGAACCCTGTGCAATAGCCTGCGGAAATATCGTGCACCCGTTTTGTGTCACCCCATTGATGCCTTCCACCGTTACCAAGGCCGGAATCCCCAAACGATTCTGCGTAAGCAAATATTCTTGCATTTTATTGAACAATAACGCAGCCTCCTTGGCCGACTTGCTCATTTCATGTACGCTCCCCGGACTTCCTCCCTTATAAGTATTTTCAATGGCATTAATGTCACTCGTAGAGTTGTTCTGCAATTGCAATACTTTTTCATGAAGGGTCATCCGGCGCAGCAAGTCCTCTACCCGTTCCTCTACAGGCAACGAAGCATCTTTGTACCTGGGCTTCTCTTCGGCCACGGACGAAATCGCACCGCATATCAAGAAAGCGGCAAATAAAAACTTCTTTTTCATTCCTTATTCTTTAAAAACTCAAACTATATAATTTTATTCAATATCTTCCGACTACAAAAATAACTCTCACGGAACGTCCCTATGAAATCCATTTACTCCAAAAACAGCGGTATTGACGCAGGACTGACTTAACAAACAGGACTCCTCGGGCACAATCCGAACTTCCGATAGAAGAAAAGACCCGGAATACCTTCACAGGCGTCCCGGGCCAAACAACCTAACCTAATTCACAGTTAATCACTTAAACTGTGCTTCTTTATTTTACAATCTTAGCAACCTTACTGCCGGATTTCACAACGAACACACCCCTTACCGTTTACGGTAATAGCCTCATCGTCATGCCCCGACCCACCTCGGCACCTTGCATATTGTAAATATTCACTTGCGTATCATCAGCACTCGTCACGATAATAGCATCGCCGTCGACAACAACTTGCATACCCCGTGCCACAGCCTGTGAAGCCACACCATCATAATCACTCTCAGACACTGCCACTTCTGTCGTGGTCCATGCCGTAGCCTGATAAGCGTAATTCACAGCCTGTACACCCACAATATATTCACCCACAGGAAGTTTGTCGAACAAATAGGATGCCTCACCATCCTCGTTGCCTGTGTTCACATAGCAACCGAACATAGCATAGGACAACTGTTTACCTGTCTCGATATTAGCCGGTACAACCATACGCATCGCACCAGTCTCCTTATTCTGAATATAAACATTGAACATCGCGTCATTACCATTGTTCATCTCTGAAGCTTCCCATTTTACCAACACACGCCCCTTCTCAGCCGTAGCCGTGATTTCACCTATTTCATTAGGAGCCGTAAACTCCACACCTGAGTTATTCCAACTGATGACCTGCTGATCATTACGCCCGTTGTCCGGGCTACCGGTATAATCCGAAGTAAGGAGTTCCATGTTGTTGTCATTATCGAAATCTCCGAAACTGTTCACGCCCGGGCCGCTCTTAGCCAAATAGCCACCCCAAAGCTCATTAGCACCATCTTCAAAGAAATAGGTATTATAGGAAGTACTGTTATCACTTAAATCCACGAAACGTCCCCAACCGGCAGCTTCTCCTGTAGCCGGATTGACTTTGGATGTCCAGCCCGTCGTCATATAATCGGGATAATCATCCCCGTTGAGGTCCACCCAAATAAAACGGGTAGAAGCGGATTGGGCTGCCGGAGTGATATCTGTAGCAATCTCTTCCAAACGGAAACCATTTTCATCCGATATGTTCCGCAAACAGTTGGCCTGCTTTAATTCACGCTGGCCTCCCCAACCGTTGGAACAGCCCTGCGTACCTAATTGCATCAAATCTGTGCGTCCATCTTGGTCAAAATCTAAGGCTATAGTGATACCCTCTTCACATCCCCAAGCACGGAAAACATCAGCCACGGTGCCGTCCTTTGCCATGCCATAAGCATCCAAGACTTGACTGGCCGACTCAATCAAAGAAGGCGAATTGGTTACATCCTGAAACTCACCATTCTGCAAATTGCGGTAGAAACGGATTTGGTTGCCGCCTTGTTCCACCCCCGTAACCGTCATGTTGTCACGCCCGTCACAATAGCCGGTAGTCACAATATCCAACCAACCGTCTCCATCCAAATCAATGAACACCACCGAACCGTGAGACATTTGTTTCGGCCGCATTGTCGGTACCTCTGTATATTCTCCGGGGACAGGCAAACCTGTTTCCGGATCCAACCCGCCATCGGTTTCCTCAAAAAGCCCCATCTTGGTAGGCTCTTCGTCAAATGGCAATGGATTAAAAACCTTTGCCTCCTCGAAATGGTCTCCATTCACATTACGCAACAGCATCGTATAACGCCCTGAAGGCCCATTGCCACAAAGCAATACGTCCGTAAAACCATCTTTGTCATAGTCACCTGTCACCAATGAGCCGTAAGGAGTATCTTCATTGAAATTTCCTCCACCTGTATTAGAAGACAATCCTCCTACACTTGAAAGCAAAGCATCCTCCAGAACCTCAAATTGCCAATTTCCTTTATTAATAACCAACACATAACCTTGAGGCGTGCCCGTGTCATTCCCGCCAGTATTAAGGATAATGAAGTCGACCAAACCGTCATTGTTGAAATCGATAGGTTGGCTTCCTTGCCCGAACGCAGTACGTGGCAATCCGTTAGCCATACCTACAAAAGTCTCGCTGACCACCGTATCCATGACCACCTTACCGTCAAAGATAGAATCTTGCAACTCATACTTGTCATTGTCTTTATCTATCCAAATCGTATCTTTTGGAATATACCTTATTATAGGTTGTATCCTTTTCCAGAATGGCATCGCATACGCCCTCAAACTGCCTGTCTCCTAAATTTTTTAATCAATACGCTACGCGCCTGCCACCCTTTGTTCTCGGATGTGCCATTCCAAAACATATCCATCAATCCGTCATTATTAAAATCGGCCACAAATGCGCGGCTCCGATGGCTCGACCATCCCCTATATCCCCCAAGGTGAAATCTGTCTCAAACGACAATGGATTTTGTGCAGTCGCTTTGGCAACTCCAAAGAGTGCACATCCTAACATGACCTTCATTACAAGTTTTTTCATATCAAAATCCTCCAAATATTTAATAAACTTTCTTTTTATTTCAAGAACCATGCATCCTCGTCCATTAACCGGACTTGTAAGTCACCCTTCCCATCTTCAAAACGAGCGGCTACTTTTTTCGGCCGCATAAGCTGGCCACTGTCCACGATGACGTGCAATACGCATCAAATCGAAGAAACGACTGCCCTCAAAAGCCGTCTCAGCGGCCATCTCATCAATGATACAGTTTTCTACATATTCAATAGAATCAGCTTTGGCAGCAGCTAAACGGACAGGATCTGTAGAAACCACTTTTCTTTCTACTTCCTCACCCGTTTCCTCATCTGTTTCCGTTACTATATCATACGGTGTATAATCCGGAATGAGATAATCCGAACCGGTATAGCCAATAGCCCGACCACGACCACGAGTGGCAGTCCCCACATTATTATCATACGTATCTGATGTAAAATCCAAGAACATCTCCCCTGTACGTTCACCTACAGGAATTCTCGAAGCATTAGCCAACGTCGTCTTGTTCAACCCGTATGCCAATATAGCAAAAGCCGTTGCCGGACGACCATAACGGTTAATAGCCTCAGCCAAACGTAAATAAACTTGTGACGCACGGTATACCGGCAAATTACGCACATAACGCAAACCTCCCAAAATCTCATTCTCCGGATCTTCTACCCCACCGGATACAGACAAAGAATAGAATTTATCAATAAGCACACCCTTATAATCCCCTAAACCATTGGTGCTGTAAGAGACAGATGAAGTAGTACCGTTCGGGAATTCAAACTGTCCACGCAAATCCCCCGTAAAGAATCCCTGTATACGAGTTGTATTCTCGGCAGCATAATAATGTGTCACACGCGACATCCAATCCGTAAAAGAAACTGTCGGTACAATCGATGGGACTTCATTGTATGACCAACGTACCAATTGCGGATGGTAAGAATCCGGACGGGAACTGTAAACCAAAGAAGAAAGCAATTCGTTGGAACCGACATTCACATAAGCTGACATCCATCCCCCAGACGCACTCGTACGAGCGGTATTGTTCCAATAGTTACCATAAGAGCTGGTCAGAGTCAATTTACGCTTATCAATAAGGCGATAGTAAGCTGTAGCAGCATCTGCATAACGCCCCAAGAACAAGTATAAATCCCCCAACACCATATCTACCGGGAAAAACATTTTGCGAGAATCAAAATTGTCAATCGTTCCATAATCCAATGCACGGGCAATCTACATACGGGGTCAGATCGTCAATGAGCAACTGTGCCAAGTCTTCAAGATTCTTCTGCGGATAATTTTTAAGTGCAGATTCAAGACTTAGTACAGGTTCTTCTATCCAACTTACTTGTCCAGTAGCTAATCCCAACTGCCAATACGTCCAAGCACGGATAACTTTGATTTGCGCATATTCGGGAATCATAACCTTATCTTCGTAAAACACAATATTCGTGTCCATCTTCGCAATGGCATAATTACAATTATTAATGACATTGTAATAATCATAAAACGAGGCATATTCATTACCCGACGAAACACTAAAATTGGAAATCTCCTGAATATCTACATGGGCATCCGCAGTAGCTTCCATCAAGTCGCCACGCAACTCTCCCAGCAACACATAACGGTCGCCCAAACGTTGCACCTGCGAAAGGATACCCAACACAGAATAAAGGGAATCATTTGGAGAATCCAAACGGTTGTCCTCCTCAAAACCCACCGTAGTAGAATCTGTCTCCATCATATCCGTACAGGCCGGGAAAGCTGCCATACAAGCACAAACGACACCCACAGCTTTCATATAGTTTTTGATAAATGTCTTCATATTCACTTTCTTATTTTGCATTACAAATTCAATTTCACCCCAATCTGAAACGAACGAGATTGTGGTGTCAACCCAGCATCCACACCTTGGTAAAGCACAGACTGGTTGTATGAAAATTCAGGATCCGTACCCAAATACTTCGTCAACGTGCAAAGATTGTTCACTGCAGCCCATACCGATACTCCTTGCAGGAATGAAGTGGAACGTACCGGAACACGGTATGACAACATCAGGCGTTTAAACTTCAAATAGGATGCATCCTCAATCCAACGGTCTGAGAAACGGGCATTCCCCATCGGGTCGTCATAAGTGGCACGAGGAATATCTGTCACTTGGCCATCTGCCATCCAACGGTTCTCCATGGCTATGCTTTGGTTGGACAAACTGTTGCCCGACTCCAAGTTGGCACGTAAGGCATTGTAGGCATCATTACCCAAAGAATAAGTAAAAAGTGCTCCCAGTTCCAAATCACGCCAGCGGAAGTTCAAGTTAAAATTACCATAGATATCCGGATTCGGGTCACCGATGACCACGCGGTCATCTTCCCCGATGATACCGTCTTTGGAATGATCCACGAAACGCATGTCGCCAGCCGAGAACGGAATACGCTGGCCCGAAGAAGAAAGAATGGCAAGCCCGGCATCCGCAGCTTCCTGAGCTGTGACATATACCCCGTCGGTCTGATAACCATAAAACACACCTGCCGGCTGTCCTTGCGTAGTCAATACCGTTCCTCCGGCTACTTCCGTAGTGAAACTGCCATTGGGCAAGGACGTAATTTTATTCTTATAATGGCCTACGGTCAACCCTGCATTGAACTTGAAATCTTTCGTATCCACGATACGAGCATTGGCTGCAATCTCAAAGCCCCGGTTCTCCATTTCACCATTATTGTCATAATAATACTGTAAACCAGCTTCTTCGTTCAAAGAGCGGAGCGTCACCAAATCTTTCGTTTTGGAATAGAAATAGTCGATATTCATGTTCAAACGGTTCGCCAAAATGCTAAAATCAAATCCTACGTTAGCCCGGCCAGTGGTTTCCCATCTCAACTTTTCATTCCCGATATTGCTCAATACCACGCCCACAGCATCATTAGCCACCAAAGAAGAAGTGAAATAAGTACGGTTGGCATAAACAGGCAAATTACCGTTACCCGTCATCGTATAGGCCACACGCAACTTCAAATTGTTGATAAAATCCACATTACGCATGAATTTCTCCGGAAGAAATGAGCCAAGCTCCACTGACCGACGGGAAATATCCCCACGACACACCGCACAAGTCTATTCCTCCGGCTTCGTTACCGAAACGAGAAGAAGTCTCCATCGACATTCCGATATTCAGGAAATACTTGTTCATAAAACCATAATCCGCATTCAAATACCAAGACATGTTACGATCCATGTATTCCGTCCCGAAAAGATAACGCAAGTCACTCGTCGTATTGGACAAAGCTGTCATATAGTCAGAACCCGTATTGTAGCCCTGACCATATGTATATTTGAAATAGTCGTTATAAAAACGATAGCCCAAGGCTGCGGACAGATTGTGCCGGTATCCTTTCAAAATATCCCATTTCAAATAAGCGTCCAACGAAAGGGAAGTCTGCCGAGCCATAGAACTGCGAACTTCGTTCAATGCCGTAGCATACGCTTCACCCAAATCATTGTAAAGCGGCTCATTCGCTACGCCTCCATCCGGAATGAACAAATCTTCATTCTCCTTATCATAAGAGAAACCGAAAAGAGCAGCAGCTTCCAAACGGTCGGTAATTTGGTAAGTCGGACGCAGGTTCAGCGTGAAACGATATTTATCGAGCGTCGGCATATTATCTTTCTCCAACAAAGCCAACGGGTTACCATAATTCAACTCGTCCACATCCGTCAAACGACCGCTTAAAGAACCACTCTCATTATATTGATAAAGGAGAATAAAGTGGCGACTTTACCAATCCAAGATAATACGGTGAGCGCATTCGATCCAATCCATCAAAAAGTCACCTTATGTCCGGTCTGCGTATAAGCGATGTCGAACAATATCTTAAATTCGTCCGTCAACTTGATGTCTGAATTGAAGCGCACATTCAGACGATCAAACTTTGTTCCATCTATGTTTCCATTATTTTGAGCATACCCCAGAGAGAAACGGTAAAGAGCTATGTCGTCACCACCCGACACAGAGATACCATAATTTTGGATAAAAGCTGTTTTGTTGATTTCATCCATCCAATCAGTATTATTATGTACAGCACGGTAAAAAGACCGCGAAGGGTCATCATTCGTGAACTGGAAATCTTCCACTTCATGCCGATCCATACCAGACATAACATCAGTGGCATAACGACGGTAGGCATCAGCTCCCATTACTGGCAATGTCTCAAAGGGTGTCTGAAATCCAAAAGAAATGTTAGCATCGATCTTCGTCGCCATCTCTCCGGCACGCTTAGTTTGAATCAACACAACGCCATTTGCTCCTCGTGTGCCCCAAATAGCCGAACCATTCTTCAATACCGTTACCTTATCTATATCTGACGGGTCAAGCAAAGTCAAAGGGTTATTGTAATAACCATCCACAATAGAGATTCCCTCATCCTGCATCTGCCAGACTACACCATCCACCACAAACAAGGTTGGGAAGAAAGATTTAAAGAATTGTAACCACGCACAAAATAGGAAGCACTTGCCCCAGGCTCACCCGAACGGGCAGACGTACGCATCTGACCGGCCAATAAAGAATTCATATCTTCCGTCATGCTTAACGCGCTTGCCGTAAAACCGTCCACCACAACCCGTCCGTCCGACACGGACATTTCATCGTCATAATAAGAATGCCCCGGTACGGTATAGAGCGACACATTCACTTCTGTACGCCCTTTAACGGCTACCACTTGTCGGGAATATCCGGCGCATCTACATAAAGCGGTACCCGCAAATCGGGCAATCCTATCTCGTAGTCACCATTTTCATCAGTCATCGCTGATACGTTTACATCAGGAGTTGTAATACGAGCACCGGCAAAGCCTAGCCCCGTCACGGCATCTACTACTCGCCCTTCACATGGTAAGGCATCTGAACCTTTTCAGTCTGCCCGGTTTTTATCGAGTCTACGTGAGCCGTCTCCTGGCCCTTTAAGGCAAAAGAGAAGAAAGCTAAACCGGCCACAGTTCCGTAAAAGTTTCAACAAATAAGAATTAAATATAGAATACATAACTCATCATGCTTTAAGGATTAACAAATCAAGGTACAGGCACAAAACGAATACGGTCTACTCGAAAACGACGACGATATTTCACATTTACCTCCGAAGCTTTCACATTGGTACGAATACGAAGCGTTGTACGCACCTTTACGTCATCTGTGGAATTATTCTCATCCATAAACCACATTCCATCATAATAATTGGCTGCGGGCAACTCCAATGCACTCCAAACTTTCAAAGTCTTCACTTTGTTATCGCCAACGCTGTCCCCGCCGATAATCAAATCCGGATCATCATCATCGTCACGCGATATATTAGAAGTACCATTTCTGTCTGCACGTGGATAAACCAAACGGAACTCCAACCGCGTTTTTTCCTCGGCCAAAAGCAACTCCGTCAATGACAGGTGGAACAAAATCCACATATACGTCATATTTGCCAGCCAAAATCTGAGGAATTTCGAAAGTGACTTCCGCCGTACCTGTAGCATTGGTCACCTCCAAATAACTATTGTTGCTCACGCCTTGCACGGCACTATTTACATCAGTATTGCGCACGTAAGCGCTCGTACTGGTACTCGTAGTCCGCCCATTCAAATACTCAGCTTCCACTAGAATTTCTTTATTCCAAGTACAAGTATCATCCAAAATCAAATCCCCCTCCGCTAAGTACATCAGCCCGTTGGAAGCATCCAGTTTCGTATAAGGTGCAAAATAACGGCTCGTCTGATAAATCACATTTCCAGTAACCGTTACTAAAGAATCCTTTGATGCCGGATCATCGACCTTTCCTCTGAATGTTAAGCCATTCAGAATAGCTTGCCCTGTCTGCACATCGCGAATGGAGTCTGCCACAGCTTCGTTTGCATTATATGTCGTAAAATAAGGACTGATATGAGCATAAGCTTTATCCCAAGCCGCGTTATCCGGCAAAATCATAGTATAGAGCGAGTCCTCATCATCGATATGCCCAATACCATAATAATAAGAATAAAGCATCGGGTTATAATCCACAAACACCGAGTCCGTTCCTACACTAGCTGACGCATCATACCTTTTCTCCACGAAGCGATTGATGAACTCATACACTTTGGAATACTCAGGATAGACAGACAAATATTCATAGAAATTATAACGGTAAGGAATAGTGTCCCTCAACTTATGCAAAACACCATTAATCGCCCGTTCATTACCATCCTCCAAAGATGTTCCATTGAACGACTCTGCATCATCATATGCCATACGCTTACCATTAAGCATATAAATATACTTTCCAGGCTGCGTAGAAGTAGGGTTAGTGTAACGAGCAATATGGTTTTTCACCAAACGTTCCAAGGCAGCTCGGTCTGTCATATCCACATTTATTAGAGCCTCATTTACTGGTGCCCATACCGTGTAGGTTTGATTGGATACAAGCAAACTATCAGTCCCCGTTACCTCCACTATTTGCGTGAAAGTACTTAACGATGCATCATTACGGGAGTAAGTCCATCAAGCTGACCTGAGGCACACTACCATTCCGGTCATAGTGCGCATCCCACTCGTCATTACAGGAAACGAACAACGCCATCCCCGATAACAAACAGATGATTCCTTTATTTATTTGTTTCATTTGTTCTTACTTTCTTAATAGTTATTACAAGCGATCCTCATCACGAATCATATCCACCGGGATAAACTCGAAATAGTCAATGGAAAATTCACGACCTGCGAAATCCACACTACGCATACGCAACTTATGTGCCCCATAATCTTGGAAACTATACTGGTTTACAATGTAACGCAAAGCTTTATACCAATCCCTAAAGCGGAATGTTATCATGTGCATACCAACAAGATTCTGGTGCCTTCATGTATCCCAAATTACGCATCATCTTATCATTTTCCACTCCATCGTCCGCAGTAGATTCATCGGCCACCCATCCCGTACGGGCATCGCCTTGCACGTCTCCGATTTTTAAATCAACAGGCGTCCCTGTGATAACCCCATCAAAATAGATTTGTCCCATACCACGCCATCCTTCGGCATTATAGCCGATACGGAACTCCCAATTTCCAGGCGGAACTGGCAACAAGCGCAAAGTGAAGTCATAATTGTCCTTCATATTGATTTCGTCACCTTGGAAAGCCGCCCACCCTTGACTTCCCCACATCAGACACGAGCAAGCATCGTTAAATGTAAAATACTCCCCACAATAATCCGGAGTGACCGTATATCCATTTGCATCGGAAATATCCACATTATGCCAACGAATATTATTGTTAGTCAACTGTGGAGGTAATGACATGGCATCGAAACGGATACGTTTGTGCAATACATCATTACGCATTACCGCGTCGTCATACACCAATATATTCTTCAGTGTATGGATGTAACCGTTCAATGCTTCGATGTTGCTATTCGCCTCGTCTATGCCCACATAATCTCCATTGATTGCTGGTTAATCTTATTACCGGCCTTGATTTCCATGATGCGATAAGTGTACATGGTTTCATAATATTCTACCAATTTATCCGCATACGTCGGATTAATCAATGCTGCCGGCGTATCGAAACACCATGTCATTCGTGGCCATCTGACGGTTCAGCAAGTGATAAGCGACGAAACGATGTAACGGATTCTTCTCGCTCCTATAATTACCCCAAATCCTCAGAACCGTAATACGTACGGGCATAGTTCTCCAAACTTACCAAAATCTCTTCGCGAGTATTACCCGTAATTCCTGCCTGCCTCAACAATTCATCCGGCTCGCAAAAAGCAGTCCAACCATAACGGCGGCTCGTCGGCACATGCAACTTATAGTCGCCATATTGATACATATCCGACCCATAAGTATTCACATAACTTTCATCATAAAGTTTCTCCATCCCTTCATTCAAACCGGAAGCCTCATAAGCCATAGCCCATATAGTCAGGTTCTCATTATTTTGCATCACCTCCAAAAAGAGTCATTTCTGAAGGTTGGATAACCTTGTTCACCACATGGATTACTCCGTTGTGCACTTCCTGATCTAAACGTTCCACACGAGCCTGTCCATTTACCCAAATCTCCCGTCTGTTATCCGTTGAAGTAGTAAACGAAAGAATCAAATGACGCTCAGACAAAGTCATAGAAGACAAAGAACCAGCAACAAACTCCTGTGAAGTATATTCCGCAGTACCTCTGATAACACAGTTGTACACAATCTTTTGCGCTTCCTCGACCGTGATGTCATCCAAGGACCTATTGTTTCTCCGATAAATAAGCGGCAATAGCATCATTATTGGGTATAAAACAAGTATAGTGACCATAAACCTCCAATAAAGCATCTGCCCCACACTTGGTTATCAGTTGGTAAAAGTCCGACAACTCTGGATCGTTCTGGCAAAACGATGCCACCGTCTCACCCGTAAACGTGTACATGGCATCAGCATCAATATCATCGCTATTGCAAGACATCTGCATGCCAGAGAGGCACAAAACCGCCACCGACCACAGTCCCCACTTGAATAATCTATGTATTTTGTTCATAATCGTCAATTTTTAGAGATATCTTCCGAAGTTTTATAAAATGCATTCTGTTCTAACAAGGAATTCAAACGCAATTCATCCTGATGGATAGGCATATAAATGGCATCAATATCGTTAATTTTGCTGAGCACCGTAGTTTGATTCAAACTCATAGCCACATATTTGCGCAACAAGTACGTATTAACCAAGGCCGTCACACTACCTTCACGACGCGCACGACGTACAATGTCGAAATAACGCTTGCCTTCAAAAAGGAATTCACGCTGACGCTCATCGAAAACCAAATCACGAATTACCGATTGCGAAGTGGATGCCGGATACTGAGCCTTCAAACTTCCAGTCTCCAAATCCGGATGTGCCCCTATCATAGGTATAAGAAACCATGTCAACAGCCCCGGCAATGTCACCAAGTTCAACTAAAGCTTCGGCTTTCATCAAATACACATCAGCCAAACGATAAATTATCCAATTGGATTCATTATTTCCATACTGAAAATCATTGGCCTTCACATCCTCAAAATCCGTAGCATAACAATAAGAAGTATATTTCTTAATCATATACAACCCATCCTCTACGTAAGACTGGGCGTGGCGCATATCCAAGCCCCCCACCAATCCTCTCCATTCTGTCCATCGAAATCAAGTGAAGACAGCAACGGAGAAAGGTTATTGGAACTCTCGTAAAACGTGCTGACCGCCCCATTAGTCGTATTGGGATCGAACTGCAACTCCCAAATACTTTCATCAGAGTTTCCCTTGCAGGCCCAAACACCGTATTAAAATAGGTATCAGCAGGAAGAAGGCTCAACGGATTTGTCGCCGTTGTCAGAATCTTATTACAGTAGTCTACACACTGACGATAGTTCCCCTCCACAAACTCATGTCGGCCACCAAGGCCCAAATGGCTTTCTGTGTTATGCGTCCGCGATTATATGCTTCGGTATCACCGTAGTCTGACACGGCCACATCCTCCACGGTCTTCAAATCACTTATCAAAGTGTCCAACACATTTTCAAATGAAGTCTGCTCAACTTGAAATCTTTGCGTATCGTCTACATAAGGAGTTTCCATATAAGGTATGTCTTTAAATGTACGTGCCAACGTAAAATAACAGAATGCACGGATACCCTTGGCCTCTGCCAAATAGTGATTCAAGTCCTCCTCCGTAAAATCCGCATCGCGTTCCCTCACCATCGGTGCGTTTTGAATCATGGTATTGCAGTAGTTAATGACCGTATAAAAATCATTCCACTTGCAATAACTATTAGCCTCGTTCAGGTTTGCATTCAATATATATCCTATTTCCGTATCAGTCCCCAAGCCATTTATCACATTGTCTGAACGCAATTCACCCCATACAATCAAACGACGCATAAAGCCGTCTTCTAGCATAGCTCTGTAACAAGCACCTACAGCACTTTTCACATCTTGCTCATCTTTCCAAAAATCCTCAGCCACCATCTCAGACTGCGGCATAATGCCAAACCAGTCATCACAGGAAGCTGTGACACCTAAAAAAGGCAAACTTAGGAAGAAGGCACCTATTTTATATATATACTTTTTCATCTCACATTTATTTTAAAAGTTAAATACCTATGGTCAGGCCAAACGTAAAGTAACGCGAACGTGGCGTACGGTTTTTATCCTCACTCACTCCGATATTATTCGGTGAAATCTCAGGATCCGCCCCTGTATATTTAGTCACAGTAAACATGTTATTCAACGTCAAAGAGAGATTAAGAGTATTCAGATGCGCCTTCTTCAACAATTTAGGATCGAAAGAGTAATTCAATGTCAACTGTTTCAAACGCAAGAAAGAACCATCTTCTACAAAGCGATCACTCCCCAACCAATTATATCCACTCTGGAAAAGAGCACGCGGAATTTCCGTCACATCGCCATCCTTGCGCCAACGCCAGTTCGTGGACACTGATTGATTCTCCGTATTATACATACTCTCGGAATACATTCGTCCGTAATTAATAATCTTACCTCCCACGCGATAGTTGAAGAACACGTTCAATGAAAGACGCTTCCAACGGATGGTCGTCCCGAAACCACCATCAAACTTCGGATTGAGTTACCCAAATACACGATGTCCAACTCGTCTATCGTACCATCATGGTTAATATCCTCATAGATTGCATCTCCTCCCCGGAAACGGTATTCATTCGTCGTTCCGTATGCGAAATACATCGGAATGGGGTCACCGGAACCATCTAACACCACGTTACCATTTGCATCACGCACCACTGGTGCCGTAGCATCCGGTTTGTCTGGTTGGTATGTATCGTATTGGTACACTCCTTTATAACGGAAACCGTAAATGGAACCGAAAGAGTTATTCACCTGGAAACGGTTCAGGTAAGAGCCGTTCGAGTAATTAAAGTCTGCATTGTAATTATGCAACACATTCTCATCCAGATCGATGATGGTATTCACATAGTTCGAGAAGTTCAAGCTCAAATCTACGGACCAATCTCCACGCTTTATCATATTGTTCGTACTGAACTCGATTTCCCAACCATCATTATCCATCGTACCTCCATTAATATAGGATATGGAACCAAATCCTGTTGAAGACGGGATAGACTGGTCTTTAAATAACAAGTCGTCCGTACGACGATGGTACACGTTCGCCACCAAACGGTAACGCCAATCGAAAAGGCTCAAATCCACACCCAGATTATATGACGTGGAACGTTCCCATTTCAAATCGGTCAATTGCAGAGACGAAGGTTTAATAGCCGGAATGTCGATGTAACTCGTCCCGAAACTACTGTAACGGGCATAATGCAAGTACTCGTAATCAGGACGGTTACCAGTTACACCATAACTTAAACGCAAAGCAAACTCATCCATCCAATCATCTGCAAAATCAAAGAACTTCTCTTCCGAGATAAGCCATTTCACTGATGCAGAAGGAAGAAGCCCCAACGATTTCCCGGTCCAAAGCGCGTACTACCGTCCCAACGTGCCGTCACATCGAACACGTAACGATCAAGCAGAAAATAGTGGCCCTGCAAAAAAAAAAAGCCATATTACGCCCTTCGCTCCGCTCACTCTTGAAAGTGTTCAGGTGTCCCAAGTTCGTAACGTCCGTAGCAGATGTGGAAGCCAGTCCGTAACGTTCAAACTCCTGATTTCTGGAATTGGCCATATCCATTTCCCACTTGCCATAGAGCATCAAGGAATGTGCATCAGGGAGCTTGGGTTGCCATGTCAAATCATGAGCAGTATAGATAGAAGAAGCTTCACTCTCTTTTCCGTATGCCTTATTCACACTTCCGTCGTTCCAATTCTTTGAAGTAGTTTCACGAGGCAAGAACTTGGTATCTTTCACATTCTCAGAATCGAACTTAATATAACCCGAATAACGAAGCTTGGCTTCTCCAGCCGGGTCTAAGAAATCATATTGTAAGCGTAATGTCGGCATGATACGCATACTTGTCTGCTGATAGGAAGCCAGGTTACCGATAGCTACAGGATTACGCAAATTCTTCTGCGCGTCATCCAATTGAGAATTCTGCGCGATATTGAAGTATACATCCGTATTTTTTCCATTGGCATCCTGTCGGAAAACCGATGCATTCGGCATACGCTTACGGGCGATGTTCAATAAATTATCCTCACCGTACGGATCGTCCGTATAATTCTTGTCATTATCCGTATAAGTGATAGCAAATTCCGCAGAAAACATCATCCGTGAACTTACGTTGTAGTCCAGATTCATACGATTGGAAAAACGGGTCATCTCCTGACCGATAATGGTACCCGTCTGATTATAATAACCGAATGAAGCACGGAATTTGGCCTTATCACCACCACCGCTCACAGAAAGATTGTGGTCGTGGGTAAAACCATGCTTGATCACCTCATCCACCCAGTCTGTATTATTATTAAAGTTCTCAAAATCCTGGGCCGTTCCGTATGCAGAAATAAACTGTGAACGGTCATAGCTGAACTCCGGGATATTACAATCTTGCTGAGCACGATTAAAATAAGCCTGTTTCATGAGCATCGTATAATCATCGCCATTGAGCAATTCCGTACCTTTAGGCTGAGTATAACCTGAAAAACGATAGGAATAGCTTACACGTGTAGGTCCTGTTGCACCCTTCTTTGTCCTGATGTCAATCACACCATTGGCACCGCGGCTTCCCCAAATAGCTGCTGCTGCACCGTCTTTCAAAACCGTGATTTCCTCGATGTCATCCGGACTGATACATAACAAGGAGGCAAACTCTTCCTGATCGGCTGAAGCGAAGTCAAACGAATCGTCGATATTGCTTTCAAAAGGAATACCGTTCAGCAAGATAAGCGGCTGTGAATTGGAATTGATAGAAGTAATACCACGGATACGCATCACCGTGCCACTGCCCAAGTCACCGGAATTGGCCACAATATCCAAACCTGCAATACGTCCCTGCAAGGCATCATCGATAGAAGGTACGGACACCCCTTCGATAGCCTTTGTATTAAACTTCTGCATCGCCCCGGAATATTCTCGTTCGGGAATAGCCAACGCACCACCCCCCCGTCACTAACTTTGACGCCTTAACCTGTGCCTCTTTCAGCACATTCTGTGTCTCTAATTTCACATCAAACTTCCGCTGCGCCCCTATGGGTAGAGTTTTACGTTTATAACCCACAAACGAGAAGTTCAAAGAATGCGACGGGTCTTTCACCTTCAATGAAAAGTTTCCGTTAAAATCCGTCAGGGCAGATGAATATATACGTCCGTTCTTGTCCTGCTCCACAACGGTGGCTCCGATGAAACCATCCGGTTCATCATCGGCATAAACCTTACCGGTGACAATCACGCCACCGCTTTGGGCATAAGCTACCCCGGCCAAAAGGCAGAAAGCCAACCACAACACCACTGATTTTATCTTATTTTCCATAACCTGTCTGATTATTATTTGATTAACGATAATCTACTACATGATCTACCAGATGAATGACAGCATGTGAGGAGGCTATGATTTGAGTAGCCGCCTTGTAGTCGCTATTATTTACGATATAATCACGCGTAAACACATTACAATTGCTCTCATCCTCTGTTACCACATGAGCCTGTGTTCCCGTATTTTCAGAAGTAAATGTCAGTTGACTGCCATTTCCCGATACATTCAAATATACAAAATGGTTGTTTTCATCGCGAGCCGCCGTAGCATACGAACCGTTATAAGAAATACCCTCTCCCAAAGGAAGAATGCCATCCACGAAATGGTAACGCAGGAAGTTCAGCAGATAAAGTGTCTTTTCTTTCTTCTTACCCGCATCGGTTTCGGCAGCAATCTGCTCCCAAGTCCACAATTCCGGATCTTCTGCAAAAGCCCTGTCCAAAGCCTCCTTGGTCGGGACTAACACCGTATAACGGAAGTTATTAAACGAAGTCACAATAGGACCAAGCCCTGACGAAGAAGTCGTGGCATTCAAATCAAAAATAGGCTCCACATCGTCATCTTCTTCAAAATAAGTCCATACGCGTTCGTCACCTTGCAACAACTGATAGAAAGCCGCATAAGCTTCATGCGTTTCAACATCAGCCATCGTGTAATATACCGACTTATAAGAGTCTTGCAAAATACGGTTTATAAAAAACGTACGCCCATTGGTCATCTCATAACGTGCAGGATCACCATTTTCCAACGCAATTACATGAGCCGAAGGCCATCCCATTTCCACATCTCCAAGCCCTTTGACTGACAGCGCACCGCCAACGCCTTCTGCCTGCAGCACGGCACCGCCTTTAGTCAGGAAATAAGGTTGAACACCTTCGTCCAGATAACCGGAAAGAGGCTCCGCCTCATCATTGGCCACAACAATATGCATGTCTAGCAAATCTTGCAACCGGTCATTTACTTGATTCCGCTCATCCCCCGTTTCATCATCCAACGTACGAAGGAGTTCACCCTGGCTCCGTCTTCATTCACGGCATACACATCGGCTACGACACGCCCCATATATACCCGGAACGACCATATTTCGCGATTGTCTATTTGTTCATTCGCCCAAATGGCCCATGTGATGGGGTCACGATAGTCCGCCAAGGCTTGATCCGTGGGTACCAACAGATTGTAACGACTGTCAAGCGAACGGAGATAGAAATGGTATTTCAAGTTGTAATCATTATCCACATCATTCTTAATAGCAGGAGACATGATCGTCGTGGAATCGGAAATCAACACCGGTGCATACACGCTTTGGTAATCCACAGGTGCGAAGACCTTGTTGGTCACATAAATCAATCCGTTGTTTGCCGGTATGGTTTTTACTATGTCATTTTCGGTAATGCCCAACTCATAACCCGCATTATCAGCCACGATGTCCCAATTGTGCGGTAATGCACCGCTGAACGAACGTTGTTGGTGATTCTGCAAAAACGCAGAAATTACTTTCGTGTACACACTATCCCACTGCGGAAACTTATCAGCAAGAAATTTACCTTCCTCCGATGTCCAATATTCCTGCATGGCTTCATTCGTAGGAACAAGCATCATGGCCATGTCTGTATTCCCACCGTATGCATGCGAAGCTGGGTCGTAAAGCAACGTGCCATAGCCATTGATATCGACCTTCCCCTCCGGATCGGAATTAAAATCCGTTTGGTTGAAATAACGTTTGACAAATACAGTGGAATCCTCGTTAAAAATGCCACCATAGGCGGCTGCCAAGTTAGATTGGACCATACCGTCATAATAAGGGAAAGAGAACATGTCCAACAATTCAGCAAATTGCGAAACCTCTGGCGTGGAGGTAATAGCTTCCGCCATATTCGGCAAAGGCGTCACCACACCGTCGGCCAGATGCAAATAACCATTCTTACAAGTCACGTCCTTGTTTTGAGCCTGCACATGGATACCATTCACATAGAAACCACTTGCGTCCCAAGGCGTCCCCCACCCTTTGGAAATCACGTTCCAATCGGATTCCGTCAAATTTATCCTGGAAAAATACTGTGGCGTAAAAGAATACAGACATTCGATTACCGTTATCTGCCAAAAAGTACCGCCTTTTCTCTCAAAAACGCTTCCAGAAACTTGTCTTTGGCATATCTGCATAAGAAACATAAGGAACAGTGTCAAGGAGAGTCGCAGAGGAAGTCCTACGCACAGCAGTACCTTCGCTCAAACCATCAGCATCAGAAGTAACGTTTGCCAACATATTGCTTAAATATGCCATATTAAGCATCGTAGTATTGAACAAATAGCGTTTTTGTGAGGCCGGAAGACCATGCACAAATTCCGCTCCACTGCCATTCATCCCATTGGCCCGGAAATAATTAGCAAACGCCTCGTCTGTGGCAGGGAACAAAGTCTTGCTGCCCGTACGACGCAATGTTTCTTCATAACCCAAATCCTTCACGAGTGCCAAATAACTCGTGTACTGCCCCTCATGCTCCAAATACTCGTAGATGTTCTCACCCAACCAAGCAGGAGCCTCATCGTCATAGATGTAGTCGTCTTTGCACGAACTGAACAAAGACAAGCACACTGCGGCACAGAGGCAAGCGTTTAAGTTATTCATCTTATATTTTCTCATATATCTTATTTTATTAATAAACTATTTATTTAAAAAAATCCAAATATTCATATGGTACTGCATCAGCCTTATACCACTCTACGACCATCGTTTCAACTTGCGGATACTGTGACGAATAAAAAACAAAAGCGAATGAGCAAGGCATGAATATTCTGGCGGGAACAATCTCTCCACCGATAGAGTTTACAGGAAAATCCATATCAAACCGATCATCATGCACTTTCAACAGCACTGTTGTATGCGCCCTATCGGGTTCTTCGCGAGTATACATCACAATAGATTCTATTTGTGGTATTTCAGTCATCTCACTTCCATATTCAGCAGGCCGAAAAGGATAAACTTTTAATGCAGAATTAGGATATTTTGTAAGGTCAATATTCTTAACTTCTGCATAAATATAGTCATACATTTCACTTCCCCTTCCACTTTTTTCATCCACTTTATCAACAGAAGTATTAGAATGCAACACATCATCCATGCAGTCCGTCGCACAAGAACAAACAACATACCACCCAACAAAAGCGATACGAATATTTGTCTTACTTCATTAAAACGACTATACTCTTTCATTCCATGATATTTTCATTTAACATTTCAAAACTCTACGATATACACCTATTCAATTTTATCGCAATACAAAAGTAAGCACAAAGAAGCCATACGAATGATAGGAATGCGTCAAAAAAAGAAATTCATGCTTCAAAGCGGCTCATAAAGCACGACGATACACGATTTTATCATTTTTACATGCACAAATAACACTGCACTTTCCTGCCACAGACGTAAAGTGTTTCTTTTTACACTTTATAACAAAACCCATAATTGTTTTCGGCTATCTTAACATACTACAATCGTCATGTCGTTGAAGCCACCCCATATTCCCAAGAAACGTCTATAGCTTTCCGGCCTCTGAATATAAGTGTCAAAATGCCAAATCTAACGTGCCGAGATTCGCGTATTTCCGTCCGTTGCCGGGAATAAACGGAAATAACGTATTCTCGCGCATTGGCATTTTATCATTTTGAAAACCGCAGAGGCATCTTGACGACATTCTGAAATGTTTCAAGAATATTTGTCCGCACACAAACAAAATAATGCAAGCATCCAAGTGATTCCATAAACATTTTGCATTACTTTTCTTACCGTTTTTTTTCGTCAATTAGATGAAAAAAGGGCGATAACCGAGGGATATCCTCCATTTTCCAAAGGAAATCTTCGTATTCTGCAAAGAGAGTCGAAAAGTTATGCGGCAAATGATTTTTCAATCTAAGCCAAACGAAAAATCATTCGCAGCAGAAAAGTGGTCCGAAAAGAGGAAAAAGACCGGAATCAGGAGGTTTTGACCCTTATCTTTTGCAATAAAGTCACTTTATCTGACCGTAATTCGAACTTCTCAAGACGAAAAAAAATGGTTCTCTGACTAACTTTTTGCAATAAAATGCTGCATCCCGCTACAAAAAGACAGGACGCAGCATTCATACGTTTCAGATGCCCCCACCGCAAGGAAGAGCGCACACCTGTTACACTATCGCAAATTCAACACCTTCCCTTTGGGCCGGGCCACCATCTCAAACTCCAGCGTGCCCCTTCATGATGTCGGCATGTTTCAGCACATAACCATCCAATTTATGTCCGTTCAACTTCACGGATTTCACGTAGGCCGCACCGGCTCCGCCTTTACGCTTCACCACGATGGTGAACTTCTTTCCACCGGGCAGCATGATTTCCGCATGGTCCACCGTAGGACTTCCTATCACATACTCTCCCGATGCCGGATTTACCGGATAGAAACCGAGGGCTGAGAAGACATACCAGGCCGACATCTCGCCGCAGTCGTCGTTGCCCGCATAACCGGAAGAAGAGGTATTGTATAAGGTACGCTTGATGTGCTCCACCAACTGTTGGGTCTTGGCCGGCTGACCGGCCATGGCGTAAAGATAGGCCACATGATGGCTGGGTTCATTGCCATGGGCATACAGGCCGACAAACCCCGAGGCATTGTCATTTTTCGCCCCGCTCGTTTCGTCCGACGTAAAGAACTCGTCCAAACGCTTGCAGAAAGCGTCTTCACCCCCCGTCAGTTCAATCAAATCCGGAATGTTTTGCGGCACATACCAATAATATTGCCATCCGTTTCCTTCCGTAAAAGGATATCCTCCGTTTGCCCCATATTTATAAGGATCGAAAGGCAATATCCATTCGCCCTTGCTGTTTTTAGGCTGGAAGAATTTCGTCTCGGGATGATGCAGGTTGCGGTAGTAGGCCGAACGCTTCATAAAGAACTCATAGTCCTTGGCCTTATTCAAATGCTTGGCCAACTGCGCCGCACACCAGTCGTCGAAGCTCTGTTCCAACGTGATAGACACCGATTGTGTCTGCAAGTCCTCCGGCATGTAACCGTATTGGTCCCAAACCTCGAAAGGGGAATTGAGATGGGAGTTGTCAGACTCATTTTCACGGCTTCATACGCTTTGTCCACGTCGATACCCGGCAGCCCCTTCAAGATGGCATCTACCACGACGGGCACGGCATGGTTGCCAATCATGCAATAATTGTCCTGCCCCACAACTGCCAAATCGGCAGATACCCGTAATAGTCATATTGGCGTATCATGCTGTTCACAAAATCCGTGGAGCGTTCCGGTTCCAACATCGTATAAAGCGGATGGGCGGCACGGAAAGTGTCCCACAAAGAAAAAAGTGCTGTAATGCACCTGTCCCACGGGCAGACGGCGTACGGAATAATCCGCAGCCATATACTCCCCATTCGCGTCGGACATCACATTCGGCTGAATCATGGTATGGTAGAGTGCCGTATAGAATATCTCCTTCTCATGCTCCCCTGCTCTCCACCTGCATTTTCCCAAGCTCCTTGTTCCAAGCTTCGTATGCCTGCGACTTGATGGCATCGAAAGACTTTCCGTCGGCCTCCGTACGCAGGTTCAGACGGGCATTTTCTATCGAAACCGGCGAGATGGCCAGTTTGCATTCCACCACGTCCTGTCGGCCGAAATCGAAAACAGCCTTAAGGTTCGTGCCGTTCACCACCGCGATATTCCGGTGCGTCCGGTTGTCGTTCATCATTTCCGAAGCCACGATGGGTTGGGAGAACTCCGCATAGAAGTAGATTTTACGCAATTTGCCCCAACCGGTGATGATGCGGTAACCCTCGATGGCCGACGGTCCTACCTGCCGTATCTGCGCATTGATGACGCGCCGTCCCCAACTGCCTTTGTTGGCCGAGTGGTCCAGGTCGAGGAATACCTTGGAGGTTTTCTCCTTATTATAATAGGTATAGCGATGTACGCCTACACGTTGCGTGGCCGTCAACTCGGCATTGATGCTGTCGTCCTGCAACAGCACACGGTAATAGCCCGGCACGGCATCCTCCTTCTCGTGCGTGAACCTCGACTCCTTGCGATTCTCGTTCATGGGGGAGCATGAGGATGTCGATGAAATCCGAAGCACCCGTCCCGCTCAACCGCGTATGCGAAAAGCCGAAAATAGTCTTGTCGTTATAGTCATATCCCGAAGCCTGCCCCCAGTCCGGCGCTTCACGGGTATCCGGCGAGAGCTGCACCATCCCGAAAGGTACGGTGGCACCCGGATAATTGTTTCCACTCAGGCTCTGCGCCACCGCGCCCGTTCCGATAAAAGGATCCACATAACGGGCCACGTCTTGCGCCGAAACGGCATGCCCCAATCCACAGAGGGCCAAAGCCCACAAATATTGTTTCTTCATGATTTCCATTATTTAAGTTCTATCACATCACCTTTCTTTAAATACGCCACGACGCAACGGTTCCCGTCCAGGTTAGCCGCGAACTTTTTCCCGTTCAGGCGCACCGTGTAGTCCTTTCCCCGCAGGCACTTGCAAACGGAACAGGTTGTCTGCCGTGGCTTTCAATGAAGCCTTCACCACCCGGCTGTCTTTCCACTCTGCCGACACTTCGGCTCCGCCTTTCACACAAAGTCCGGAGAAACTGCCGTCCTTCCATTCCACCGGCAAGCAAGGCAAAAGCTCCACGTAGCCCTCCTGCGCCTGTATCAGCATCTCGGCCATTCCGGCGGCACCTGCCGCGTTGCCGTCGAAGATGAACACATCGAACGGCGCACCGGCAATGCCTTCGGGCGATATGGTCAGCAAGTTCTCGCGCGCAAAATCCGTCATGAGGATGTTCAGGCTTTCTTCCGCTTTCGCCGCATCTTTCAGACGGGCATAAAACACACCATATTGGCCCGGCTCCATTCCACGTCTTCCCAACCCTCGGCTGCCAGACGGTGCTCTATCGTCGTCCTCACCGCTTCGGTCAATTCCGGGTCTTTCTCTTTCGTGATTTGGGCGTATGGATAGAAAGACAACAAATGTGATGTATGGCGGTGGTTGGGATGAGCCTCTTCGTAGTCTTCATACCATTCGCACAAACCACCGAAACTATTGATGCGGAACGGAGGGAACTTGGCCAAAGCCAGACGCAGGGAGTCGGCAAAAGCCTTGTCCACGCCCAAAATGTCGGAAGCCTGCACGCAAGCCGACATGATTTCATGAGCCAGCACCTTGTCGCAGGTCGTCATCATGGAGGCTCCAAGCTCCCACCCCTGATAGCGGAAAGAATTTTCGGGAGACACGCAGGGGCCTGTCACCATATAGCCCGTATTGGGGTCTTCCACCATGTAGTCCAACAGGAATTCCGCATTGCCTTTCAACAAAGGATAGGCCGTGCGGCGCAGGTAATCCTTGTCCAAAGTGTACTCATATTGCGTCCATAAATGGGTCGCCATCCAGGAACCGGCCAACGGGAAGAGTCCCCAACCCATGCCTTCAGACGGCGCGGTGAATCCCCAAACGTTTGCCACGGTATGTGCCGTCCAACCCTTGCAGCCGTAAACCGTGCGGACGGTCTTGGCACCGTGGTGAGCCAGGTCGGCAATATAGGTAAACAGCGGAGCATTACACTCGGCCAAGTTGCCGACATTGGTCAACCAATAGTTTTGTTCCGTGTTGATATCCAAATGATAATCGCTCGTCCAACACATGTTACAAGCCAAGTTATCATTGAAGAAACCTTGCAGAGCAATGGGCAACGGCGAGTTTTCACGCGAAGAAGCAATGGTCAGGTAACGACCGTATTGGAAAAACAGGGCCTGCAAGCCGGCATCCTTGTTTCCTTCGCAAAGAGCCTTCCACCTGCGGTCCACCGGAATGGATTTTTGGAATCGTCGGCCAATTTCAATGACACGCGGGCAAACAACGGCGCATAATCCGCCACATGCTCCTCCTTCATCGTTTCGAACGGACGGGCAATGGCTTTCTCTACGGTCTTCTCGCACAATGATTCATATTGTCCGTTCTTGTAATCGGTACGCACATCGGCTACGATGGTCACGGCATCCGCATGCTTCACGCGCACCGTCTCGCCCGTAGCCTCCACCTCGCCGCGGTCTACCTTCACCACGACACGCCCTTGGAAATGTACGCCGCCCGTACCTAATTTGGGGAACAAAGCCTGTCCGTCGAAAACCAGCAGGTTTCCTTCCGTACGCACCTGGGCGGCCGTAATCATCTTCATCCTCATATCAAAAGAAACAGACTGTTTCTTGTCCGCAGTAAAGTGCATCACCACGGCATCCTGAGGGTTGGAGGAGATAAACTCACGTTTGTACTTCGTCCCCCCTTTCTTAAAAGAAACCGTCACCACGGCATTCGTCAGGTCCAACTCACGGCGATAGTCCTCCACGCCTCCCTCTTTTCCGGTATAATCAAACTTGATTTTAAATCTCCAATCGGCAAATGGGTGCCGAAAGAATGCGGTGTTCCTACCAGTTCTCGACCGGCAATCCCGTTTCCTTCAATCAGTTTGCCCTCGAAAAACAGTTTCCGCAATTCGTCAAGTTTCTCCCTGCCGAAAGGCTTCTCTTGGTTCGGGTCATATTCCCCGGCCCCATGCTGGACTCGTTCAGTGCCACCGTCTCTTCGTCTACACCACCAAAGACCATGGCTCCCACGCGGCCGTTACCGACAGGCAGGGACTTCATCCATTCATCCGCAGGAGCATCATACCATAAACTTGTTTCCTGAGCAGGCGACTGTACCACAGTGACACATGACAGGACACCTAAAATAAATTTCAGTTTCTTTTGCATATCATCGGATTGTTTAGTATTCACAAAAATACGCACTTCATTCCAAATACGTTTTATCCCGTTCTCCTTATTCTAAAAAAAACAGTTCCGCGAAGTCTCAATAAAGCATGACTTATAATGTTTGAAGCATTTGTATCAATCTTTTGCTACAAATGCAACCCTCCGCGACAAGACCTGTCCGTTCCGAAAAAAGTCCCCGTCCTCTCTCTCCTACTCTTGACTTGAAAGAAATAAAACGATAAAATATAGAGCTTTTTATCTGGTTTAATCCATATTTTTATTAAATTTGCACGAAATCTAATAGTTTACATCATGAAAAGAACCCTATTTTTATTGTACACTCTTTGCTTATTTTATATAACACCCACCTTTTCACAAGATTCACAAGGGTATTCTTTCATGCACACCAACAGCGAAACCGGATTATCACAAAGTAACGTAAAACCGTCATACAAGACAGTTATGGTTTTATATGGTTCGGGACTAAAAACGGTCTGAACCGTTACGACGGTCAGCGAGTCGTTCAATTCGACTGTAACGACTATGTCCGTCAGCGTAGCAATCAGAACATTTCAGCCCTATTCGAAGACGACCGGCACATCCTGTGGATAGGTACCGATGAAGGAGTCTTTCAATACGATCCGGCAGCTGACGTATTTACGTTCCTGGACGCTCAAACCGATAAAGGGAGACCATCACCACCTGGATTTCCACCATATTGAAAGACGAGAAAGGAAATATTTGGATATGCGCCCCAAGCCAAGGCGTGTTCCGTTACGACGAAAAGAAACTTTACCGCTATTCCGATTTCCCTAACGGATCTTATCCCCATAACATCTGCATCTGCCACAATGGGGACATTTATGCCGTGTCATGGTATACCGGACTTCTTAAGTATGACGCCCACAACCAGCACTTCGTCCAGATAAAAGAAGATGCAAAGGGACGCTCGTTGCTGAACCTGGAAATCAACACGCTGAGCCAGCAAGGAGATTTCTTGATTATGAGCATACAAAACGGCGACCTTAAAAAATATGATGTCCGGAAAAACATTTTGGAAGACATTACATTGCAAAGCCTGCGACATACCTTTACACGGTTTGCCATCGTATATGGAGATGAGATTTATGCCGGTACGTACGACGGATTATATGTCATCAATGAAAAAACACAATCCGTCAAGCACTTCAGTCAAGACCTGCTCAACCCTTCCGGTCTGGCCGACAATATCGTGTATTCCGCTTACCGCGACCGCGAAGGAGGTTTGTGGATCGGTACGATGTACGGCGGAGTCAACTATTTGCCCAACAACACCTTCGCCTTCCGGAAGTATCTGCCCGGTTATCAGGAGAATTCCCTGTCCAGCAAGAGGATTCGGGAACTGACCGAAGACGGGCACGGGAACCTTTGGATCGGAACCGAAGATGCCGGACTCAACGTCATGTCGCTCGACGACCATAAAATTTGGCGTTATCCTCTCCCTCAGGCCAACTTCAACACCCACATTACGATTGTAGTCAGTGCTTATGGCGACAATATATATTGCAGTCTCTACAAAGACGGACTGGTAGTCATCGACGACAAAGGTAAATCGACATTCTATAACTACAATGAACTTCATGTAGGCTCTGGCGGATGCAGCATTTACGCGCTTTACATGGACCGTGAAGGAACGCTTTGGGCCGGTTCGGACTTCGGTGTATTTTATGCTCCCAAAGGAACCTTTAAGTTTATAGCCCTCCCGGAACTGAAAGACCAATGGGTGTTCGATATCTTACAGGAAAAGAACGGTACGTTCTGGTTTGCCACGATGGGGAAAGGTGCCTGGAAGTATAATCCCCAAGACAATACATTCAAACATTATACGAATAAGGACGGGGCTTCCGACAAAGCCCAATCCCATTCCATCAGTTCCAATTCCATCAGTTCGCTGATGCAGGACAGCAAAGGGAATGTCTGGCTCTCCACCGACCGGGGCGGCCTTTGCCGTTACAATCCGAAGGAAGACAACTTCACAAGATTCTCTGTAGAAGAAGGCATGCCGGACGACGTAGCCTACAAGGTATTGGAAGACGATTACGGCTATTTATGGTTCGGGACCAACAGGGGATTGGTCCGCTTTAAACCCGAAACGAAAGAAATCCGTGTCTTCACCGTACACGACGGCCTGTGCGGCAATCAGTTCAATTACAAGTCGGCGGTAAAAAGGCAGCGACGGCAATTTCTATTTCGGCAGTATAGAAGGTTTGATTTCCTTTAATCCTAATATTAAGGAACAGACAGCCCCCGTACCTCCTATTTATATCACGCGTTTCTCCATCTTCAACGAAGAAGTGACGGTGCATACCCCGACTCTCCTCTCAAACAGAGCATCATCGGGACGGATAAGATTGTATTGCCTTACAATCAGGCCAATATCAGCTTCGATATAGCTTTGCTTTCTTACTCTACGTCACAGACCAATGAATACTTCTATAAACTGGAACCTATCGACAAACAATGGATACGTACGAGAACAGAAAACAGTATATCCTACGCCAATTTATCGCCGGGCAAATATATTCTGCACCTACGTGCCACCACGAACGAAGGCACACCGAAAGTACCCAATATGCAACCCGTTCGCTGACTATCGTCATCTTGCCACCCTGGTATGCTTCCACATGGGCATACATCATTTATGCCATATTAGGAATTTGTGCGTTCGGCGGCTGGTTCTACTGGTACCGGAAACACAAGAACGAACAATTCTCCGAGCAACAGAAACTGTTTGAAATAGAAAAGGAGAAAGAACTCAATCAGAATAAGGTAGAGTTCTTCACGGAAATAGCTCATGAAATCAGAACGCCGTTGACTCTAATCAACGGGCCGTTGGAAATCATACAGGAAATGCACATTCAAGACGAAAAACTGAATAAGAACCTGAATGTCATCGCTACCAACACGAAACGGTTGCTTAACTTGGCTTCGCAGTTGCTCGACTTCCAGAAGATGGGTGCCAATAAACTGACCTTGAACTACGAAGTCGTGAACATATCCGAATTACTGCAAGAGACAGTCAACCGTTTCGAGCCGACTTTCACCCATCAACATAAAGAACTGAAAGTAGAGAAGTTCGAAAACGATATCATCGCTTGTATCGACAAGGAGGGTATAACCAAAATCCTGAGCAACCTGCTCAATAACGCCTTGAAATACGGCAACCAGCAGATTTCGGTCAATTTGAGTAAATATGACGGCAACTTCTCGGTCAGCGTATGTAGCGACGGTCCTAAAATACCCGAAGAAAAAGCGGAGCAGATATTCGAGCCGTTCTTCCAAGAGGCAGAGAAAAAGAAAGAAAAACAAGGTGTCGGCATCGGCCTGGCTTTGGCGCGTTCTTTGGCTTTGCTGCATAAGGGGACGCTTATGCTCGACACACGTCAACCCAACAATACGTTCGTTTTGACTATACCTCTCAATATGGAGGATATGATGGCCAACGGAAACAAACCGTTCAGCCAAGCCGACCTTCCGCTCAACGAAACTACTTCGGCTGATGAATACACCAAAGGCAATGTCATCCTCATCGTAGAAGACGAGGAAAGCATACGCAATTTCATGAAAGAAAGGCTTTCGCCGCTCTTCATCGTGGAAACAGCATCTAATGGCAAGGAAGCCCTCGACATCATACGAAAAGAACATATAGACCTCGTCATCAGCGATGTGATGATGCCGGAAATGAACGGTTACGAACTCTGTACCGCCATCAAATCGGACATCAACCTATGCCATATACCTATTATATTCCTTACGGCCAAGAATGACATAGACAGCAAAGTCAAGGGACTGAAGGTAGGTGCCGAAGCCTATATCGAGAAACCGTTCTCCTACGATTATTTGAAGGCACAGATCCTGTCCCTCCTCAATAACCGACAGAAAGAACGCGAGGCTTTTCTCCAAACGGCCGTTCTTCCCCGTACAGAATATGCAAATGAGCAAAGAAGACGAAGAGTTCATGAACAAAGTCATCGAAGTCATCAATGCCAACTTGAAAGACGAAACGTTCAACGTAGAACGTATGGCAGAGGAATTGTGCCTAAGCCGTTCGAGCCTGCTACGTAAAATCAAGACACTATTCAACTTGTCTCCGATAGACTTCATCCGACTGATTCGTCTTAAAAAAGCAGCCGAACTCATTCAGGACGGAAAATACCGGGTAGGAGAAATCTGTTATATGGTAGGATTCAGTTCACACTCCTATTTCAGTAAACTTTTCTTCAAACAGTTCGGCATGACGCCTAAGGATTTCGAGAAGCAAATTTCGAATACCCGCAGCAAAGTCCGGAATTCACAAGAAATAAATATAGAAGATTTAATCCAAGGCAATAAGACAAACTCATAAAAAAGTGGAATGCGTCAAACGTAGTATTTTATGAAGTACTACTTTTAGTCGGATTATTTTTCATCCTTTACATTTGCATGGTTAACTTAATAGTTACAATGCAGTCGATGGAAAATAATCCGACTTTTTTTTATAAGTAGTCACTAAATAAAATATTCACTGATCTATTATGAGAACAAAAGAACTATTCGGCCTGTTGCTGTGGAGCACGTTCGGCTCATTGCAAGCCTTCGCACAAGTAAGCTATCTGCATAGCGATACTCAGAATGCAGCCTGGACCGTAATGCCCGAAGAAGAAGTAGGAAAAGACATCGGGCCACTTATTCAAAACGGCTATCAACATCCTAAAGCCGTCAAAGCCATCGTGCCGGGCACGGTTTTTACGTCATACGTGACAGCCGGACTGGAAAAAGACCCTAATTTCGGAGACAACATACAGAAAGTCGACCGAAAGAAATACGACCGCAGCTTCTGGTATCGTACGGAATTTAAGATTCCGGCCGATTTCGACAAAGAAATCATCTGGTTAAACTTCGACGGAATTAACCGTAAAGGTCAAATTTACCTGAATGGTAACCACTTAGGAGATTTGGACGGTTTCATGCACCGCGGACATTTCAACGTAACCCAATTAGTAGACCGCAACGGTTCCAACACATTGGCCGTACTGGTCGATATTCCCCGCACTCCTTTGGCCAATCAGGGAAGCCCCAATTACCTTTCCAGCGGCGGATGGGACTGGATGCCCTACGTTCCGGGACTTAATTCCGGCATCACCGACAAGGTTTGGTTGGAAAATACGGGAAAAAGCACGATTACCGACCCTTGGATGAGGTCGAAACTCGTCTCCCGTTCTCTCGCAGAACTTACCCTTCAAACCGAAGTCACCAATAATGGCGACTCCCAAAGCAAAACTATGGTAAAAGGTACCATCACTCCGGGTAACATTACTTTCAGTCAGGAAGTAGATTTGCAAGCCGGAGAGACCAAAACCGTCAAATTCGACAAGCGCTACTTTCCCCAAATGGTCGTGAACAACCCTAAACTTTGGTGGCCTAACGGATACGGCGAGCCTCATCTCCACACTTGCCGTCTGGAGGTAGTCCACGAAGGCAAGACTTCTGAAACCGAAGAATTCCGTTTCGGCATACGCCAATATTCATACGATAAAAAGGATGGCGTATTTCATTTATACATCAACGGCGTCCCGGTCTTCGTAAAAGGGTCTGACTGGGGTATGAGCGAATATATGCTACGCAGCAATCCCGAACATATCCGCACCTGGGTCAAGCTGAACAAAGAAATGAACTTCAACATGATACGAAACTGGCTCGGCTCGGTCACGGAGAAACAGTTCTACGAAAGCTGTGACGAACTCGGCATCATGGTGTGGGATGATTTTTGGATCAACTCCAATCCTAACCTGCCATACGACCTGAATGTCTTCAACAACAACATGATGGAGAAAATCAAACGTTTCCGCAATCATGCCTGTATTGCTGTTTGGTGTGGCGACAACGAAGGCACGCCCGAACCTCCCCTTACGGGATGGATGGCTGAAAACATACGCACGTTCGACGGTGGCGACCGACATTTCCAACCTTGCTCCAACAATGGCGGCCTAAGTGGAAGCGGCCCATGGGATGCCAAAGACCAACGCTGGTACTTCACAGCTTATCCGGACTGCAAATCGGGTAGCGGCTTCACACGCGGATGGGGCTTCCGCACGGAAATCGGTACGGCAGCAGTCCCTAATTACGAAAGCCTCGTGAAATTCATACCCGAAAAAGATTTATGGCCCATCAACGACATGTGGAACCTTCACTATTTCGGTCAGATGGCTTTCAACGCCGGACCGGAGCGCCATACGGCGGTCATCGAGAACAGCTACGGCGGAGCGAAGGATGCAAAAAGAGTTCTGTATGAAGTCACAATGGGTAAGCTATGAAAGCAACAAAGCCCTCTATGAAGGTTGGCTCGACCACATGTGGAACGATGCCACAGGAGTCATGCTTTGGATGAGCGGTGCATCTTATCCCAGCATGGTATGGCAGACTTACGACTACTATTATGACCTGACGGGAGCGTACTTCGGATGCAAACAAGCTTGTGAGCCGGTGCATATCTACTGGAATCCCGTAACCGAAGAAGTGAAAGTGGCCAACACGACCACAAAAGACTACGACGGACTGACGGCCGAAGCCACCGTGTACAACATGGACGGCAAACCTGTAGCCCGCTACAGCGAAAAGGCCACCATCAATTCTACGTCCAACGCCGTAGCACAATGTTTCAAACTCAAATTCAATACCGACCGTGATATTCTCTCATTGGGATGTCCGGCATACGCCTCTTCGACCAACCAAGGCGAACCGGCTTTTGTGACTGATGGCAAAGACGATACCCGTTGGGCAGCAGTCCGTGCCGACAACGAATGGATTTACGTAGACCTCGGCAGTGAAAAGCCGGTAGGCGGCGTGCGTCTGAACTGGGAAGCCGCATACGGCAAATCCTATAAAATACAAGTTTCCAACGACGCTAAGAGCTGGACGGAAGTCTACAAGACCGAAGAAGGACGTGAAGGTATCAACGAAGTGTTTTTCCCGGAAGAAATCAAAGCCCGTTACGTACGTATGTTGGGCATAGAATTAGGCTGGTGGTTCGGTTACTCTTTGTGGAGCATGGATGTATTGAGCGGCACGAAACCTTCTGAAGGATTGAGCGACGTGCATTTCCTCCGCCTGACCTTAAAAGACAAAGACGGAAAGGTGATTTCCGAAAACAATTACTGGAGAGGTAACGAACGTACGAATTTCAAGGCGCTCAACCAACTCCCCGGTGTAAAACTGAACGTATCCTCAAACTGGCACGAAAAGACGGAAGGCAACGATACAAGCCACGGTCGGACTGCCCAAATCAGCAGACGCAGTAGCTTTCGGCGTACGTGTACAAGCCGTACGCGCTTCCGATGGCGAACGTTTGCTTCCCGCCCTCATGAACGACAACTATTTCACATTGATGCCGGGCGAGAAGAAGGACATCCAAATCACCTTCGACGAGTCGCTCTTGCAAAACGATTCGTTCAAACTCATTGTTGAACCTTACAACAAAAAACTATAAACATTATCCGGGCGGAAGGAAACCTGAAAGACTTCCGTCCGGGTATTTAAACTAAAAAAAAATGAAAACGTTTCAAAACATTACACGTCGCATCGGCTTCTGTGCCGTGTTGGCCTGCATCGGGTTTGCAAACCCCGTTACAGGCTAAAATCACACTACCTGCCTTTTTCACGGACAACATGATTATCCAGCAGCAGACTACCATGACTTTGTTCGGAAAAGCCAAACCGAACAAGAAGGTTAGTATCGAAACAAGCTGGAACAATCAGCATTATGAAACGAAAGCCGACGCACAAGGAAACTGGCAGGTTGCTGTATCCACCCGACAGCCGGAGGTCCTTACCGCATCACATTATCCGACGGGAAAAAACCGTATTGGAAAATGTCATGGCAGGCGAAGTCTGGTTCTGCCGGACAGTCCAACATGGAGATGCCAGTAGCGGGATGGGGAAAAATAAAGAACTACGAACAGGAAATCGCTGCTGCCGACTATCCCGGTATCCGGCTGTTTCAGGTGAAGAAACACACTTCCGTGGCTCCCCTCGATGCTTACCAAGTGGAATCCACCATGGGCGGGTGGAAAGAATGCTCACCGTCCACGGTTCCGGAGTTTTCCGCCGTGGCCTACCTTTATGCCCGTGAACTGCACCAGAAACTGAATGTCCCCGTCGGAGTCATCGACTGTACTTGGGGAGGGACTCCGGCCGAAGCCTGGACTTCTTCCGAATCCCTCAAACAAGTCATGGGGTATCAAAAGAAAGTCGGAAAGTTGGAAGCATTAGGTTTCGACCGGGACAAAATCATGGCTGAGTACGGAAAAGAACAAGCATCGTGGAAAGCCGAAATCAGCAAAATAGACAAAGGATACCAAAACGGTAAAGCTTGTTGGGTCGGGGAAAACGTGGACGACAACGACTGGCAGCAAATGGAGCTTCCGGGTTACTGGGAAGGCAAAGGATTACCCAATTTCGACGGCGTGGTTTGGTTCCGCAAGCAAATCGAAGTCCCCGCAGACTGGGCCGGAAAGGACCTACAGTTGAACCCGGGCACTATAGACGATGAAGACATTGTGTATTGGAACGGAGAACAAATCGCCAGTGGCGCAGGCTATAACGTACAGCGTCATTACACCGTACCGGCCCGTCTGGTCAAAGCCGGCAGGAACACCTTGGCCATCAAAGTCAGCGACAACGGCGGCGAAGGCGGCATTGCCGGAAAAGCAGAAGACATGAATCTCAAACTTTCCGACCAGGCTTCCTGTCTTTGGCCGGAAGCTGGAAATACCGTGTAGGATGCTCCTTGGCCGACATGCCACCGGCACCGATATATCCAGAGCACTCATCTTTCCCGTCCGTACTTTTCAACGGGATGGTTCACCCGTGTCTGGAGTATCCCGTCAAAGGTGTCATCTGGTATCAGGGATGCAACAACGTGGGACGTGCAGAAGAGTATGAAAGCCTATTCCAGACACTTATCACCGACTGGCGCAAGCAGTTCGGACAACCCGACATGCCATTCTATTTCGTACAGTTGGCCAACTATCTGGACCGCAAGCTGTACAGGCAGACTCACCCTGGGCTGCCCTCCGTGAGGCGCAATCCCAAGCACAACATCTGGCTCACACCGGTATGGCCGCCAATATAGACATCGGCGAAGCACACGACATCCACCCGAAGAACAAGCAAGAAGTGGCACGCCGTCTGGCCGTCATCTCACTGGCCGATACCTACGGACAGAAAATACCCGCCCAAGCACCGGTGTACGACGACTATACGGTAGAAAACGGCAAGGTACGCATTTCGTTCACCATCCCTGCTATCGGCGAACGCTTCGAACAAAACAAAGACATCAAAGGCTTCACCATTGCCGGGCCCGACCATGTGTTCTACCCCGCCGAGGCCTATACGGACGGCGACGAAGTGGTGGTCTACTCACACTATGTCAAAGTGCCGGTAGCCGTCCGTTACGGATGGGCCGACAATCCGGAGTGTGCAACTTCAGGTTTACGTTCGAGGTTGACAACCTTGGCGGCCTGCGCGTGATAAGCGGCATCAACCCCTATGCGTCGCAGTACACCGTGGCAAAGAACAAGAGCTTCAGGACTCCTGAGTTTATCTTCACCCTGAGCCAGAGCGGAACAGGACACGCCAGCCGCAACCTGCACGACTGGGCACGCAAGTATCAGATAAAGGACGGACAGGGCGACCGCATGACGCTGCTGAACAACTGGGAGGCAACTTACTTCGACTTCGACGAGAACAAGCTGCTCTCGCTCATCGGCGAGGCAAAGGAGCTGGGCGTTGACATGTTCCTGCTCGACGACGGATGGTTCGGCAACAAATACAAGCGCCACAGCGACACGCAGGCACTGGGCGACTGGGAGGTTACGGCCGACAAGCTGCCCAACGGCATAGGACGACTGACGGAGGAGGCCAAGAAGCAGGGCGTGAAGTTCGGCCTGTGGATAGAGCCTGAGATGGTGAGCCCCAAGTCGGAGCTGTATGAGAAGCACAAGGACTGGGTGATAACGCTGCCCAACCGCGAGGAGTATTACTTCAGAAACCAGCTCGTGCTCGACCTGTCTAACCCTAAGGTGCAGGACTATGTGTTCGGTGTGGTGGACGGACTGATGACGAAGTATCCTGACATAGCCTACTTCAAGTGGGACTGCAACAGCCCGATAACCAACATCTACTCTAACTACGAGAAGATGAAGCAGACACACCTTTATGTTGACTACGTGCGCGGACTCTACAACGTGCTGGAGCGCATCAAGGCAAAATATCCCGACCTGCCCATGATGCTGTGCTCGGGCGGAGGCGGACGCACCGACTATGAGGCGCTGAAATATTTTGTAGAGATGTGGCCGAGCGACAACACCGACCCCGTGGAGCGCATCTTCATACAGTGGGGCTACTCGCAGGTGTTCCCTGCCAAGGTACAGTGTGCCCACGTAACTACATGGAACAAGGCGGCAAGCATAAAGTTCAGGGTGAACGTGGCCATGATGGACCTGACTGTGGACAAGGTGGAAACCTCTACCCTCGACAACGCCAAACTCACGGCCATCACGCTGAAGGACAAGGTTTATCCTTTCCAAGTGAGACTCTACTACAAAGCTTACAACGACATCGACATGATTGAGACGTGGAGCGAGATTTCACACACGGAAAAGAAAACCGTGGTGCTGAAACGTTTCGACTCCGGACATTTTCTGATACGGCGCGGTGACGTATGGATTTCGCATCTCCATGGCTCATGGGCTTCCGAAACGCACGTGACCACCGAACCACTCACACCGGGCATCAAAATGATCGAAAACGTAGACGGTGCCCGTAACGGCCATCTTGACCACCCCTGAAGTCCTGTTCTCGCTCGACGGGAAGCCGCACGAGAACGAAGGACGTGTCATCGGAGCCGCCCTCTGTTGGAGCGGAAACTACTCCATCCGCATGGTGACGGACAATAATTTCGTACACCGTGTCTTTGCCGGCATCGACAGCGAAAGCTCGGAATACAAACTGGCTCCGAAAGAGGTATTCACTACTCGAAACTGGCTCTCACCTATTCCGGAGAGGGTCTGAGCGGTGCCAGCCGCAACTTCCATCGCTGGGCACGCCACGCCGGCATGCTGCACCATGGCGACCAGGTACGTCCCGTGTTGCTCAACAGTTGGGGAAGGTGTGTACCTCGATGTCAACGAACCGGCCATGGCCGAGATGATGAAAGACATCGCCGCATTAGGCGGCGAACTGTTCGTGATGGACGACGGCTGGTTCGGCGACAAATACCGCCGCGTACAAGACAATTCTTCCTTGGGAGACTGGGTAGTAGACCGGAAGAAACTGCCGAACGGACTTGAGAACCCTCATCCAAACGGCTGATCGGAACGGCATCAAATTCGGCATCTGGATAGAGCCGAAGCCGTAAACAGCAAGAGCGAACTCTTCGAAAAGCATCCCGACTGGGCTTTGCAAGTCAAAGGACGGCCCTTGCAATACGGACGGGGCGGTACACAAATGTTGCTCGACGTATGTAATCCCGAAGTTCAGGATTTCATGTTCGGCATCGTAGACAATTTGCTCGGCAAGCATCCGCAGATTGCCTATATCAAATGGGATGCCAATGTGGAGTTGAAAAACTATGGCTCGACCCTATTTGCCCCAAGACAAACAGTCGCACATATACATTGAATACCATCGCGGCTTGAACAAAGTGCTCGAACGCATCCGCGCCAAGTATCCCGACGTGCTGATTCAGGCCTGCGGCGGAGGAGGAGGACGTGCCAGTTACGGTGTCCTGCCCTACTTCGACGAGTTTTGGGTGAGCGACAACACGGATGCCCTCCAACGTATCTACATGCAATGGGGTACCTCGTACTTCTATCCGTCCAACGCCATGGCACAGCATATCAGTGCCTCGCCCAACCACCAGACGGGACGTATCATCCCTATCAAGTTCCGTTGCGACGTGGCCATGAGCGGGCGGTTGGGTATGGAATTGCAACCCAGCAAGATGACGAAAGAAGAATACCAACAGACGGCACAAGCCATCAAGGACTACAAGTCCGTACGCGACGTCATCCAGTTAGGCAATCTGTACCGTCTGGTATCCCCGTACGACGACAAAGGCATCGCTTCACTGATGTACACCGACGATACGGAAAACAAAGCCGTATTCTTCGCCTACAAGATGGAACATTTCAATAACCAGGTGATACCTCGCGTTTGCCTTCGGGGATTGGACCCGTCTAAAAACTACCGCGTACGCGAATTGAACGTCAAGACCGGCGGACAACCTTGTTTCCTGAACGGCAAAAACGTTCTCCGGTACCCTACTGATGAACACCGGTATCGAGATGCCGCTCGGCAGCGATTACGCCAGTTGCGTACTGGAACTCACTGCGGAGTAAACATTACATCCTTCCACACAGAAGGCTTTCTAAATCTGGAGTTTGTACTTTTCTCAGGGTACAAACTCCTTTTTCATGGCACAACAGGAAAGGAAGACGAAAAATAACGCTATATTTGCAAGTACATCAACATAAGGATGCCATGGACTACAAAGAACTAAGGAACCCAAGCCAACCGGCCGACACACCAGACGGATTTGTCAGCGAAATACGCTCCATCATCGACCAAGCCCGATCTAATGCCGTGCGCAGTGTGGACTTTTGCAGAGTCAGAATGTATTGGAACATCGGTAAACGTATCTTCGAAGAAGAACAGCACGGAAAAGAACGTGCCGATTATGGAACCTACCTCATCAGGAATCTGGCCAAACGCCTCGAACCGGAATATGGCAGTGGGTTTTCGGTGCGGCAACTGGAACGTAGCAGACAATTTTACAGACTTTATCCGATTGCGTCCACAGTGCGGACGCAATTAAACTGGTCGCAATATAAGATGCTAATAGCCATTGCAGATGCAGATAAACGGGAATATTACGAACTCGAAGCCATAAACAACAGTTGGACCGGCCGCGAACTGGAACGCCAAATCAATTCCATGCTCTACGAACGTTTGCTATTGAGCAACGACAAGGAAGCCGTGTTGGCCGTAGCACGTAAGGAACGCATTCCGGAATCTCCCATGGAAATCATCAAAGACCCGATGGTCCTGGAGTTCCTTGGATTGGAACGCCAACCTGCATATTACGAAAAAGACCTTGAGAAAGCCATCATAACCCATATAGCAGACTTTCTGTTGGAATTGGGCAAGGGATTCTCTTTTGTAGCAAGACAGAAACGTATCTTAGTGGAAGATGACGAATATTTTGCAGACCTCATTTTCTATAACAGGTTATTACGCTGTTTCGTAATCGTCGTCGAACTGACAACCGGCAAGCTCACCCACCAAGACCTCAGGGGGCAACTACAGATGTACGTCAACTACTACGACCGCTATGAAAAGACACCGGACGAGAATCCAACTATCGGCATATTGTTATGTACCAGCAAAAACGACACCGCTGTCCGGTTGGCCCTACCTGAAAACAACCAAACCATACTCGCCAGCCAATATCAGCTCTATTTACCCTCTCAGGAACAACTTATCCGTGAAGTGAACGAAGCCAAGCAACATGTATATTCGGCATCGCAAAGGAAATAAAGCATTAAATATTGTAACACTATCGTAACACGTATGACATCTTGAGTTCATATCGAATACCTACCTTTGTCGCCAAATCAGCACATCATGAAACAAATATCTATTTTAGCCTTGAGCATACTGCTTGCTCTCCCTGCCGTAGCCGACGAGGGGAAAGAAGGAAAAGCCAAAACGGATTACCGACCGGTCGTCCACGGTACGCTACGTGGCAAATACGAGTACCAACCGGAAGAAAAGGCCGGACGCTTTCAAAGTGCGCACCGCCCGAGTCAGCATCGAAGGAAAAGTCGCACCTGTAGTGGCCTATAAAGCCGAAATCGACTTGTCTGACGAAGGCAAAATCAAAATGCTGGATGCCTACACCCGGCTTAGCCCGCTGAAGGCTTCGATTTCACCATCGGACAGATGCGCGTCCCGTTCACCATCGATGCCCACCGTTCACCCCACCAGCAATACTTTGCCAACCGTTCATTCATAGCCAAGCAAGTGGGTAACGTGCGCGATGTGGGAGCCACGCTGGGCTACAAGATAGGAGGTCCGCTGCCCCTCACCCTGCAAGCAGGAATGTTCAACGGTTCGGGCCTGACCGACCAGAAAGATTTCTGGACCAACAACATCAACTATTCCGCCAAGGCACAATGGCAACTGCCCAAAGGCTTTTCCGTCACGCTGAGCGCACAGAAAATCAGACCGGAACACATTTCGGTCAACATGTACGACGGCGGCATTACTTACCAGGCCGGAAGATGGATGATAGAAGCGGAATACTTGTATAAACACTACACCAAAGATGCCTTTCAGGACGTGAACGCCTTCGACGGGTTCATTTGCTATGACCTGCCACTGAAAAAAGTATTCAGCAAAATCTCATTCCTCGGACGCTTCGATTACATGGGCGACCATAGCGACGGTACGGCCAACGAGAACGGACACCTCACACTGACCGATGCCGAACGCAAACGTATCACCGGCGGCATCACCCTGAGCATCGCCAAACCGTTCATTTCGGACATCCGTATCAATTATGAGAAATATTTCTACAACGAGGATGCCACCCCCAAGGTTTCCGAGCAGGACAAATTCGTCATCGAGTTCATGACTCGTTTTTAGCTGTTTATCAACGCCTTATAAAGTACAAATCGTTTGGTGCAGAATGAAAAGATCATTCTGCGCCAAACGATTTATCAATCTCAGGAGATTGATTTTCCGTTCTCAGCCAATCGTTTTTTCGAGTTCCTTACCTCTTGAAACGTACCTCAAAGGTCACGTCGGCGGTCTTTCAAATTCCTTACACCACCGTAAGTATGCAGCTCGCTCAGAAGGTCTAAATCGACATCGGACACAAGAATCATTTCCGTGTTCGGCGTGGCCTCCGCCCGTCCGTCGGGGGAAAGCAAAATCGCGTAAACACCCCGGATGGGGCAGCTGATGGCAAGTTTCACGAAGCGGTCGCGGATTTCGGTGGTGTACTGCGCCAGTCCGCGGATTGCCTCCGCCTCACTGTCGTCGTTGAACCGCGCCATCAGCGGAGCGTTGAAGTATTCAGGAAACAACACAAAGTCGCTTTGATAGCCCGACACCGCGTCGACGAAAAACTCCACCTGTTCGAAAAGGTCGTCGATAGTGCGGTATGAGCGCATCTGCCATTGCACCAGTCCCACGCGCACGGTGGTCTTCTTGCTCACCACATCCTGCGACGGCGCCTGATAGTAGATATTGTCCCATTGCAACAGGCAGGCATAGTGTTTCGACTCCTCGTCGTTGGGCAGATAGTTACGCATCACCTTGCGCACGTGGAAATCGTTGCTCAGCTGGAACGTCAGCACAGGGTCGAAAATCTCTTTCTGACGCACCTTCGTGATATATTCCTTCGGGCGCAACTTGTCGGCATACTTATGATAGTTCGGTATGCGTCCGCCAAACATGATGGCTTTCAGATTCAGCGACTCGCACAAGTCCTTGCGGTATTCATACATACGGCGGGCGAGGCGCAGTCCGCGGTATTGCGGATGGATAAACACCTCTATGCCATAGAGAATATTGCCGTTGGGATTGTGGGTGCTGAATGTCTCGTTGCCCGTCACCTGTGCGTAAGTGTGGTCGTTTTTAACAAGGTTGTAGTCGACAATCAGCGACAGGGCGCAGCCCACAATTTTGTCGTCGACAACCGCGCGGATGTGCCTTAGGCGTTTCTCACGGATACCTTCCCTCCCCGCTGAAGCCGGATTCTACGCCTTGTGTCTCTTACTCATCTGCGTCGGGCTTACCGTCGGGCAAAGCAACGAAATACGCCGGAGCTTGCGCCGCATAGACAAACGTCTGATGTGGCTACCGGTTCTGACGA
>VOFE01000848.1_pt1 | contig 58937 bp, 92 predicted proteins | sample 5384071 | NCBI WGS metagenome assembly VOFE01 (sample SAMN12384724, study PRJNA508395) | human gut metagenome | isolation source: healthy gut D | host: Homo sapiens
ATATGATAAAACTTATATAAGAGGTGTTGTCATGCAGCGTTTTGAGGTTGAATACTTTGAAAAGGAGGATGGTACCTATCCTGCTGAGGAATTCATTCTTTCACAGGATGTCAAGATGCGAGCAAAACTCTTTCGCCTGCTCGAGTTGCTCGAAGAAAAAGGAAATACCCTCCGGGAACCTTATTCCAAATCCCTGGATGATGGAATTTTTGAAATCAGGGCAAAACAGGGCAGCAATATCACCCGCGTTTTGTATTTTTTTCTACATCGGCAACAAAATTATCCTGACAAACGGTTTTATAAAGAAAAGTCAAAAAACTCCTCCGTCCGAAATTGATTTAGCTAAAAAATATCGGGCAGAATATGAAAAAAGGTTGGTGTAATGATGGGAAAGAACTTCCGAGAAACTTTAAATGAACAACTCAAAGACCCTGCTTTCAAAAAGAGAGTACGATGAACTGGAGCCGGAGTTTGCAATTATCAATGCTATCATTGATGCTCGCAAAGAAATGGGACTCACGCAAAAACAGCTTTCCGAGTTGACCGGTATTACACAAGCCGACATCAGCAAGCTGGAAAACGGAAATGCAAACCCATCCCTCAAAACGCTTCAGCGCCTCGCTGCCGCCATGGGGAAAAGTGTTAAAATTTCATTTGTTTAAAAAAAGAGAAGGGCTTTCCCTTCTCTTTTTATTTTCCACGGTATCTCTATCTCCTATGCCGCTGCGCTGTCCCCAATCAGCTCTTTGAGCTCGGTGTATTGCTCGGTTGTGATGCGGTCAAACATCAGGAATACATCCAATTTTGCCTGCCACTGCTCTTTGTCGAGCTTGCCTTTACAGGATAACCTGTATCGGCAAGTCGGGCGATGGAGCAACCGGAGGTACTGGAAGATGGGAACAAGGCACCGGTGGAGATTCTTATGGGGACTGGATTTGCACCTACTATGGAGGAGCAGGAGGAAATGGAGGTGGCTCGGGTGGCATTTCCCGATCTGTTTTGGATTTGAGAGCAAGCGGAAAAAATACATTGTACTGTTCCAAGCAGCATTTCTTCGTTTGGTTCCCACCTTTCTGCGACCGCTGCCGTTTGGAACACACCCGGTGAAGGAAAGGGCGGAAACAATTTTAACACAATCGGTAATAATGGTGGTTCCGGTGGAACCGGCGGCTGGGATAAGGCATTGAATGGTTATCCGTCGACCAGCAACCGGAGATTACCAAAATCGGGTTCCCGCGGCGGAGGAAATGGTGCTAATGGAGGGCAAGCAAGGACAGCAGACGAAAATTATCCTGCTGAGGGCGGGGGCGGGGGCGGAGGCGGAGCTTCCTACAATCTTCCGCCTGATATTGCCTACGATGACCCTCTCGTTACAACATACATCGTTCAAAGCCTTGCGAATTATAGCGGTGGTCACGGAGGTGATGGACGAAATGACAGCCCAACAGCTGCATCAAGCTACCCTGCATTTAATCCATTATCTCCGGTGTGGTACGGCGGCGGCTCTGGCGGTGGCGGTGCAAGTGCCGGAAATAGCTCAACAACTCGCCCTGGTGCAGCTGGCTCTCCTCGGCTCCCCGGCGGCATCCTGATTGAGAAAGGAGTGTTCCACTAATGTACGCACAGATTAGCAACACCGGCATTGTGCTGATGCTTGAGGATTGCTACCGAAACGGCAAACAGTATCCTCTCGACGAGCTGTATCATAAGGATATTTTGCCGCTTTTTGTGGAGGTGCCGGAGGGCATCCATCCACAGCCGGGCTGGAAATACGATGGCAAAACCTTTATCGAGCCGCAGCTTTTTGGAGTATATTCCCGAGCTCAATCTCTACTACAATCCCTATCCGCAGGATGAGGCACTGGCAAGGTTTACGCTGGAAAATGCACGAACCCAAACCTCCCTTGCTTTGGAGTTTACAGCCATCGCGCAGGAACAGACAACCTTGTTACTGAGCCAAAAGTAATTCTGTTTGCTCCTGTGCCAGTCGGTTGAGTTCCAGCATTGTTCCGGTGACATCCAGAGCGTTGCGGTGAGCCAGTGCAAGCGCCTGAGAGGCGGCATCAAACGGGAGGATTTCTTCCTCCTGCTGGGTTTCGGGGTCGGGTAAAATCTGCCATCCCGGTATGTATCGCCGACTCCCGCACCCACCCCTTCCGGGATGGTGACGGCATTGCCAAAATCAGAGGCATTGCGCGGGTCGATTTCGATGATGTTTACGATGGTGTCGTTATCAATTACTGCGTGTCGCATGATTTCCCTCCTTTATGCTCTTGCATCTCGGATGATGACGATGCCTTGGGCACTCTTTACTTTTTCCACTGCTCGAACCACCTCCTCCACCTCCATAACCGCCACCTGGACCGCCTCCCCTTAGACTTCCTGCACTTCCCCATGTGCAGCTATTACAGGGGTTCCTTCTCCGCCCTGGAGCACCTCCGTATAAATCTCGACCGCCACCACCACCGGAATAAAGCGCTCCTTCTGGTTCTCCAAATTCACGGGTTGTCCTTCCTTGCCCTCTTCCTCCATAAGAGTAGCTGCTTAAGTCCCTCCGTTTCCTCCATCACTTCCACCCCTTCCCGCAGTTCCACTAGGATTATATGGGTCGCTTCCTCTTTCTCCCCCACCTCCACCGGAACCTCCATCTCCTCCAATGCCATTAGAGTGTGTACTTGTTCCACCTTGTGCATACAAATTTCCATAATAGGATGTTCCTCCACTCCCATCTTCTCCACCGGCACCAACATATATTTGTACCATTTGATTTTTTTCTAAAATCTGTTTTTGTGGTCTGCGTATATCCTCCACCACCTCCACCTGCGCTGCCACTACCTCCCCCCGCCGACCAAAAGACATCAATCTGCGCATCCTCCGACAGCCACTCAAGCACGCCGGAGGAAAGGAACTTGATACGCCAGTGTCCGTTGCCGTCATCGAGCATCTGATGATTGCCGGTGTAAGTGTAAACCGGCATCACATTTGTGTCGTCAGCACCTGCCCATTACTCCATACAAGATGCCAGGCGGGCAAAAGAATGACAACCTATGCTTACAAAATCGCACAAAAGGTTGTCGCTTTTTTCTTGACGTTCCTTTGGCGTGGAGTAATGGGCAGACTGTGAATCTGGTGCCTCGAGTGTTCCCGGACCCGCCGACCGGATATGCTGAGATTGAGCAAATCAGAACATCCAAAAGTGGACAGCGCCAGAGGATGGATATTTCAAATTCATCGGATTGGCAAAATCTGGTGATGGAGGATACAGCGCAGCAAACCGTCGGGGCTACGGCGGAGGTTCTGGTGGAAGCGGAGGAATTGTATCCAGCGTATTTATGTTAAATCAAGGGGATACTGTATCACCACAATCAATAAAGATATTGTTATTGTCAACGGACTTGAAACAGCAACCGCTTATCAAGGGAAAGATGGTCAAATCGGAAAACAAGTACCAACAACAGTTGGACCGGAAGTGCTGGAAGAGGGGGAAGTGCCGGAACGGCAAACGGGGGAAATCTTATAAACCAAAACGGAATTGCTGGCAACAACGGAAAAGAGAGCGACCCCACAAGTGGTGACTGGAATCCTTCGGTATTTGGCGGAAAGTCCGTAAGTAATTCCTATGCAGGATACTCAACTAAAAGCGGTCAGGGTGCAGACCGAAACGGTATGAGCCAAGGCGCCGGCACCGCCGCTTATGTGGTAGTTTTGCGTGGCAACACCAACATCCCATTGACGTACAAAACGCCCGCGACATTACCACCAACGCACTGGCGGTTACCGCTCTTGCGCAGGAGCAGACCGGCATCTTACTGGGCTTGGCTTAGCAGGATGCCGGTGACTTCCTGCTCAAGCCGGCTGTTATCCAGCATGAGGGTGGTAATATCCATTGCGTTGAGCTGGGCTTGGGTAAGGTTGGTGTTGCCTCGTAGAGCAACGATGTAGCCATAAGCGGGATTCGGCTTGTAGTTTTTTGATGGAAGACCCATGCCTGCAGCAGTACTATATCCCTCGTATGAGTTTGTGCCTGCCCATCCGCCTTCTTCCAATCCAATCTCAAAGCCACCTGTACCGCCGCTCGCTCCCGCTTTATTGACAAGGTTTCCTCACTGGCACTTCCACCTCTTCCGCCTCTTCCACCGCTATCTCCTGTAGCTGCATCGTATCCTCCACAGAATCCGATGAATACACTTACAAATCCGGCACCACCGCCATCCTCCTGGCGCTGTCCACGTTTTGGATGTTCTGATTTGCTCAATCTCATCCATTTCAGTAAAGGTGGTCGGCGGCATATTTTGGGAACCTCGAGGCACCAGATTCACAGTCTGCCCATTACTCCAGAAATATGAGCCTGCCGCATTTTTCAGAAAAACTGTGATGTACAAATTGGCACCGTTCTTTTGTTCTACCTTAATAAAATCAACTGTTTTCGATGCTGTCATCGGGTCAATTTCCTTTTCGACAATGACCTCTCCATCGCTTTCGGAAGTAGGAGTGCCGCCCTCTTTTGGATTACCACATAGCCGGTGACAAAGCGGTTGACCGCCTCTCTGCCCTCTACCATCACAACAGGCAAATCAAAGCTGCCGGTGGTCGTTCCCTTTTCGTCCGTTGCGGTCAGATTGGTAACGGCTCCCGGCTCCTTGGCGGTGATGGTAACGCTTGCGGTTGCTCCCTCCTGCTTGTCGTTGAGCTGTCCGGCTTGGTTTACGGTAAACACCCGGTAATGATATGCCTGTGTGGAAAATGGCGGCAAATCGTAAAGGTGTCGTTGCTGCCCTCATAAGCCAAATCGCCATCGATGCTGGTCGCTGGCATCTCTCCTGCTTTTCGCCGCACCATGATTTTATAGGCGTTTACGTCTGCCGGGATTTTTGTTTTACCAGTACCCTGTAACCGTACTCCGGGGCGGATGCGTCCGCTGCACTCGTCTGCGTTACCTGCTCCGGCACAATCGGCTTGAGGCTCAGGCTTGCCCTTGCCGGAGTGTCGCAGGCTGTGCCCTCCCCATTTACTGTATACACCGCCCAGTGATAATCGATGCCGTAGTTGGTGCTGGTGGTATCTCGCACAGTGGTGTCCTTTCCGGTGTATACTACCGTACCATCACTCATGCTCGCCGGTGCGCTGCCCTCTTTGCGTACTACTACAATATGGTCGCGGTACACGTCAACCGGCAGCTGGATGGTAAGCGTTGCGGCAAAGGCGTTTTTGTCGGTGGTGTCCTTTGCACTCACACTGGTGGGTGCAAGCGGCTTTTGTGCCGGGATGGTGATTTCTGCGGTGGTCGCCGACATCTGATAGTTTCCGGCGGCATTGCGTGGGAAGTAGGCAAAAATGTATTTAACTCCCGCTTTTAGTCCGTTTGTATCATCAAATGATGTGATTTTGCCGTCTGCCACCAGCACACCGTCCGTTGGTCCCACCGGTGCCACATTTTCGCCTCTGACAATCCTTGTCGCATCCCAGTCCAACGACGGGTTGATGTGGGTGCCGTGGATTTTGAGTTGGGTGTTGGTGCTCTGGTTGCTCAGCTTGATGCTGCTCGGCTCAATCGGCAAAGGCAGCGGTGTACCGATGGTGCCCGGATTGCCCAGCAGGTTGGAGTAATAGGTTTTTTCCTCGCCCGATTTGGAGCGGTACAAGGACACCTGCGCGTACATACTGATGGCTGGAATCTCTCTGAGTGCATGGAAAATAATCTTTCCTTTGCTCTGCTCCGCTACCAGTCCGATATTTCCGTCCACCATCTGAGCAATTAGGTTCGGGTCTGCTTTGATTGCCAGATCCATGTTTGCAGCCACCGTCTCAGGCGGCAGCTGTGCTGTTACATCCTGGATGTAGGTTACTCCGTCCGGGTCCCTCTTCCAGCCGGTTTTGCTCAAGTTTACCGTTGCCACCAGCAGCGGATTGTTCCAGTTCTCCCGGTCGTCGGTGGAAACATGGAGCATCATATCTTCAAAGTGACCATCGTGAGCTTTTTTGTCTTTATCATGGTCCTTTATATCCTGCATCGTGGCAATAATCACTGTACCGTCTACCGTTACCACGATACCATCTCTGTTGCTCACTGCCACCCTCATGCCGACCTGCATATCGTTGTTGATGCCATCGGCAATGCTGATTTTCGGATAGCCCGGGCGTTGGCGATTGCAAACAGCTCCCCTTCTCCATCAATCAAGCCGATTTCCCTTACATTCCAGCCGCCTACATCGGTTGGAATCACTGAAGTTGATTTGATTACATTCTTGTTTGCTTGGTCTAAGACTGTCTGCGCCGGTCCTCGCCACACCTCATTTACCAGTGCCGTTCTCGCCGGGTCCGGCATCGGGATTTGTCCGTTTCCGTCACCCACTGAAACAAAGGCAATTTCAATCTTTTTGCCCGATTGCAGATAGGCTGCCATCTTTTCGGTGCCCTTGTTGGTTAAAATCGCAAAATACTCAAATTCTTGCGGCATTTTCCTTCCCCCTTTTTTATTTTCCGATGATGAGATAGTTGCCCGCTACTGCTATTGCTTTTGGATGGACCGTTCCGCCTGTTACCAGTTCTTTTACTCGGTATGGGTCCACAATCAATGACATTCCCACCTCCGGCAACGCTGCTGTGTGGATGGTGCCCGGCTCGATTACATCCACCGTAATGCCCTGCAACCAGGAACGTACATTTTTGTACTCCATGATGGTGTCCAGCAGCCTGCCTACCGGATTTTCCGGACTCAGTTTCCTCTCGATTCCCGGGAGATTGGCTGTGCCAATCTCAGGAAGGTGGTCTCCTGCGCCGATTGCCACACCTTCTCCAACCACCTTCTCCTGTCCGGCATCCACCGCTACTCGGAAGTAGTACGGTTTCCCGCCATACTCCCAGTTTTCCTGCACGGTGGTGCCGCCGTGGATGATTCCCACTGCATCCTCCACCGCTGCTTTCGTGCCCAGGCGGGCATAGTTGAGTAGAGCCGAGCGGATGAGCAGTCGCTTTTTATCCAGAGACAAGTCCGCCTTGTACCCTTTAATATCCAGAGATAAACAAAGATGGTCTGCCATCTCCTCATCCAGCTCCATCACAAAGCCGAAAACCATGCTCGCCCGCAGCGCAAGGTGTGCCAGCTTGCGGTATTCTTTGTCCCAAGCAGTTGCGGGGCTTTTTCTTTCTCCCCCGTGCAGGTTGGGCGGCAGTAAGTCGTAAAGGCTGATGTTTTCCAGCTTAATCATCTTCCAGCCCTCCATATCTTATCTGCACACTTCTGCGCTTAAAGATTTCTCCGGCGCTGATTATCTGTTTTTGCGGCTTTGTTACCTCGATGCGCTTTGCACCAGCTCCAATCACCAGCGCCACCAGCTTGTCCGGGTTGAGGTCCCTGCCGATGGTGCTCTCCTGCCATGCAAGATATTGCTGCACTGCCGCCTCCACCGCTGCCTTTGTCTCAATCTCCCGGTTTGCGTCCGAGCGGTTGATGTAGTAGGTGATGTCCAAGTCAAATTGCACCACCTTCGGCGCATGGATGGTCAGCTCATCGGTCAGCGGGCGCTTGTCCTCCAGATACTCTTTCAGGCGCTCGATGTAACTTCCTTCCGGGATTTCTCCGCCTGTAAGTGTCAGGCAGATGTCCACCTTTCCGGCGCTCGGGCTGGTAACTTCCACACCCTCCACTGCTGGGAAAACTCGCACCCAAAATTCATAGGAGTCCTTTGGACCAGCAACGCTGTATCCCTTGGGCGCATAAAAATGCGGGTGCGCAGGCTCTCATCGTCCTCCACATCCGCGCCGCCCTGGGTTTTTTCCACGTTTCCCACCTGTGCCACATAGGCTACCGGGTCCACAATGATGTTGATTTTTCCTTTTGCATATCCGTTTCCGATGCTCCCCGCCTGCTGGCAGGTGATTCCCACCCGCCCACTGGTCGCCGGTGACCGGATAATCAAATCCTCGTCGGTGGCAAAAACAACTTTTCGCCCGGTGATACTCTCGTGCCTTTTGGGATAAAAATATCCTCCTCACGCACTGCTGATAGAGTAAATTCCGCTACCCCCACCGCTGGAGTAGCCTCCTGCGGCTAAGCCCCCAAAAGGATGCCAACACCTCCAAATAGTTCCCTCTGCTGTATTTTGGCAGATTCATTTTGCCCTGTCCGCAAAAAGCTGCGAAATAGCAGCCAACTCAAAAGCTATGGTGCTCAGGATGATTTTCTCCCGGCTTGCTACCGGCAGCTTCTCACTTTGCCCCGTGAGCTTTTCCAGCTCGTTTTCGTAGGTATCTTCCAGCCGCCCGAGTATTGTTTCTGCTGTTTCCGGTGCAAAATCAATATCCGGGATAAAATCGTATGGATTGTTACTTTGCATTTCTCACAATCACCTCAATTCTACTTTGCCTTCTGCCGCTCTGGGATAGGTTGGCTTTACTTGCTCCAGCTGCAGTCTGGGATGTATCGCTCGATTTTTACTGCAATTTCCGCCGCCGCAGCGTTTGCCGCCTGCCCGATCGGCATATCTAAAAAGGATAAATCAATCCCGAAATCACGATCCAGCACCACCGTTCCCACCGGCGTGCCGATCAGCACCTCTACCTGCTCACGCAGATCAGGCGATAAGTTTTTACCAGTTACAATCATCAGCGATACTCCTTCAAACTCACATCCACATCTGCAGATAAAATTTCCCTCGCCCGGTGACTACCCCATAGATTTCGCCGACACTCTCGATCAGATATTTTCCCATGTTTCTGCCGCCGAGAATCAGATTATCGTACTCGCCATTGGAGCAAAATTCTCGCAGCTGCTCTGCCAGCCGGATCGGGCTCACTCCCTCCATGCGGCAAGGTGCATCGTAAAGGATACCCCGCCCAAATCCGGTCCTAAAAACTCCTGCTTTGGCTTTGCACCGATTACTTCATGGGCGCTCCACCTGGCGGAGGTTTCCCGGCTCATCTCGGCAAAGGTCTGCACCTGCCCCTCTGATACCGTAAAGCTGATGCCCGCAAACATTCCAATCAATCCAATCCCTCCTAAATGTTCTGCGCCGAAACAACGCCCGAAACGCTCAAATTTCCATTAATGGAGGTTTCCCCGCTGATGGAAGTTTGCCCGTTTACACTCAGTTGTCCGGTTAAACTGATGTTGGCAGCCTCAATCTGCACCGCGTTTGCCTGTACCTGCACCTGATCCGCTGCCTTCAGGATGATTTGCTTTCCTTCCAGCTGGATTTTCTCCAACCCCTTGAGGATGATGTTTTTCTCCGTTTGGATGATGAGCTCTTTTTTTCGCCCGATCGTAAATCAGAATCAGGTCGCCCTTCATCGTTTTGTAAAACAAATCTTTACCCTGCATCTTGGGCAGCTCATCCTTGTTAAAACATTTTTGATAGCAGATTCCGCTGGTGTAGGGATTCCCATAGGCATCCGGCTCAAATTCCACCTTTACTAAATCCCCCACCTCCGGCATCTCATACTCGTTTGCCGGGAATGTGATCCAGCTGCTCACGATGTTATCTTTTGCCGGAAACTCCACCTTGATTAAGCCCTTTGCGTAATCAATTTCTGATACTTTGCAAATCTCCACGCTATCCCTCCACTCTGTGCATCTCCAAATCGGTGGTATATCCGCCGCTCACGGTATGGGTACTGCCATCAATCAGGTACTTGCCGCTAAACTTGCCAAAATCCTCCGCATCCAGCTCCACGCACACACCGGATACCAGCGCCGGATTGCCCGGCAGCGAGCAGGAAAAGGTGGTTTCTCCTCGGTTGAGCTCCTTGTATTTTGCCTCGGCTACCTTTTGCGCCATCCCAAGATTATCCAACTGATTGCTCAGCTTAAAAATTTTGGGTGCTTTGTCCCCACTGCCGGTGTAGGTGTAAGTCATCGTTTCACCGTTGGTGTTGATGTACTGCACTGCTACCCCGGGTATGAGGTGTCCAGCAGGGTGGTTTTCCCATCCCACGAAAGCATATCGCTTTCTTTAAGCTTGCACACCGCCCCTGCCTGCTCGAGCTTGTCCATCTCGTACAGCACCAGTTTGCGGTTGTACAGCTTCATGGTGATGCCATGTTTGGCAGCCAGCTCCTGTAAAAACTCCTGGTCGGTTTTGTCCTCCTGCGTTTGAAATTGGATGGTGGGATTGATACCGGCATCATACTCCAACGCCACCCCGGCGCGCCCGGCGATGGTGGCTGCAATATCCTGCAAGGTTGCCTGCTCCCAAGTCTGATTGTGCTTTACTTCCGAAAAATCCTGATCGGACGGCTTTGCCACTCCCTTGATGCTCACCGTTAGCGGTCTCCCGGACATTCCCACATCATCCAGCAAAAAGGTACCGCAATCCAGCGTGCTGCCGTCTGCGATAATCTGCGCCGAAAAGGTGTCCCTCTTTTCCGGGAACCATCCCTTGAGCCACTTCTTTTCCCTATTTTGAATTTGAAAATCCACATTGTCAGCGTGTTCCTCTGCGCTGTCGGTAAAGGTGAGCGATAGAGTGTCCCCTGCTCACATCGGAGCTGATGTCCACCCCGTTGAGCGATACCTTTACCTTTGTTCTCCTGCCCTTCAAACCCTTACCTCCTCCACGGTGGCACCATCGTGTTTTCCTGCTCCTGTGCAGTAAATTGGGGCAGATGCAATATCGCACCCGCCCCAAAAACTGCCGTATCCAGATACGTAGGGTTTGCCTGCATCAGCAGTTCCATCGCCTTTTCGGTGCCATACACCTTTTTGGCGATACTGTCCCACATATCCCCTTGAATTGTTTGATACTGCTTCATCTGGTTCTCCTTATGCGAGCTTCGGCTTTGGTTTTATCCCTGGTTCTCCGCTCATATTCTTCCTGTTCTCTTCTCCATTTTTCAAAGCGTTTTTATCCTCTGTCATGATTCGCTCTACATCCTCCGGCTTTCCGCCGTTCACCTCGATGTGCGGATTGTAGTGATATACATTTCCGCCACCGCCGCCGGTGCCCTTTGCTCTCTGGATCAGGTTCTGCAGCTTGAGAGCGGCAAGATTGCCTCATGCTCTCTGCCCTCGCCTACCATTGCCAGCGTTGGTGCGGTTGCAATGCCTCCCTTTTCCAGCAGGGGATGGTTGGCAGATTAAATCCGATGGTTTTCCCGCCAAGCCCCGGCACCCATTCGGGAGCGGTAAAGGACAGTTTGTTTGCACCGCCGATCAGCGTGTTGATTCCCTTGATAAAAAGTTGATAAATCCCTTTGAAACCGCTAGTCAGCCCCTGCCAGATGCCAGAGAAAAGTGCTTTTACATCCTCTCCTATCATCTGGAAAGCTCCCACGATTGCAGAGCCTAAGCCTTTAAAAACTCGATTGCCTGCCCCCACTTTTTTCTCCGACCCAATCGGCTGCACCGTTGAGCCAATCCACTGCGGGTTGTACTTTTGCAATAATCCAATCGCCCAATTTGGAAAAGGCAGCTTTGATTTTATCGGCATTTTTGTAAATCAGGATGATTCCCGCTACTACGATGCCGATAATCAGTGCCCACTTGGCAAACGGAGAGGCTACCAATTTTGCAATGCCGCCCAGCCCTTTAAAGGTGCCGGAAAGCTTCTGGATTTTGCCCACAATCCCGGTAACACCTTTTACGCCTTGGAATACTTCTGTCAGCTGTTTTACCTTTCCGATAGTGTTTGAGAGTGCATTAAGCCCCTTAAACGCCAAAAATCCGGCAACAACGCCCTTTAAAATCGGACTGATAAAGGACCAGTGGTCAATGACAAAGTTTGCAAAACTCATGGCTTTGTCCGCCAACTTTGCTACTGCCTCCACCGCTTTGGGGATGTATTGCTCGGCAAAAGCCTTGATTGGTGGACCGGCGCGGGTAAATCCGTCTGTCAGCTTGCGTCCCAGGCTTACCGCCTTGTTTTGATGCTCTCAAAGGTCGGGCGCAGCGGCTCCAGTTTTGCGGATATGGTGCGGATGGTATCTCCCACGCTGTCCTTGATTCGCTTTGCCACATCCAGCACCTTTTTGCCGTACTTGATGCCCGTTTGCACTGTTGAGCCGATTTTTTTACCGATTTTTTCAAAGGTTCCCGATTTGGATAGGCTCTGCATCTTATCGGATACCCAGCCTAATCCCTCTTTGGCTGCATCAAACGCGCTGCCTTCGATAATCTCACCGGTGCCGCTGATACCTGCCATCTGAGCCAGTCCCGTTTTCCAAACGCCGGCGATGGTGGACATCAAGCCTTTATAACTCTTTGCCTGTATCTCCATGCCGCCCTTAAAACGGTCCTCCATCAAAGCGAAAAGGGCATCGTTGAATTTTTGCTGATCAACGATTTGCCCCTTTGTTGTTTACGATGGTTTGATTTTTGTACAGCTCGGCTCCTTTGGCGGTAATCATAGCTTTCGTGATGCCAAACTCTTTGAGCCTTTCCAGCTCTCCCGTCTGGGCATCCGCTACCGCTTCCACCGCCTGCATGAGGTCTTTGTTCATTACGCCTGCCATGTCGCCAATCTGCGTCATCACTTTCTGCGCCTCGATGCCGTAGGACTGCAAGCGGACTGTTGCTTCTACCACTGAGTCGGTTTCAAACGGCGTTTTGTTTGCAAACTCCACCGCCCACGCCATCATCTTAGCGGCTTTCTGCTGGTCCTTCAGCACGACATTCAGGGTGCTGCGGTATCCTTCCAGACCGGATGCGCTCTCCAGTGCGGATTTTCCCACATCCGCCAGCGCTTTGGCAGATACATAGGTTGCAGCCACACCCGCTACCGTTTTGGTAAGGCTTTTCACGCTTTTGGAAATGGAGGAAAAGGTTTTATCAAAGCTTCCCTGCTTCTTGGCTCCGAACAGGAAGTCAACAGTAAATCTATTCTTTGCCAATCTCTGAAAGCACCTCCTCCGTGTCCGCCATCAGCTCTATCAGCTCCCACACCGGCATATCTCTCCACAGTCGGAGGAAATCAGCGTGCAAAACGATAGAAAGGCTGATGGCAGACTTTTGAGCAATGACTCGCTGATACCGCTTAGTCCTCGCCGAGAAAAAAACTGCTGACGGCATATCTCAGTCGGCAAGTGTCTTTTGCGCCCAGCTTTTGAAAAAGTCATAGGGCAATCCGGTGACCTTGGCGGCTGCCAGATAAGCAAAGGTGAGGCTTTTTCTGGAATCATATCTACACCGTCCAGATTTTCTGCCTGCTTGCACAGGCTGCCGTACTCCTCACCGCTCAACTCTTCCAGCCCGGACAAATCCAGCTCGGTATACCTGGTGCCTTCAAAGGTAATCTCCTTTTTGAGTTTCAGAATTTCCATGTTTTTCGCCTCCCCTTAAATCAAATCACGAATTTCTTTGAGGTAGTCCCTGCCCTCTACACTGTAGACATGGTTGAATTTATCCAGCTCCAGCACCAGCGCATTGTCTCTGGTGATTTTGAGGTAGGATAATTCCAGTTTCGCCGTTGTTCCGGTTGGCTCTCCTTGTTTAAATGTTCCGACTGAATAGCTCTTGCAGGTGCCGCGTGCTACCACTTTGATACCCTCATGGGTGTTTTCACCCGTTGCCGGGTCATGTCTTGTCTGAGCGGCTCTTAAAGTCAGCGTGTGCGCCTTTGGGATGGCAAGGCGGCTGGATTCCTCCGATACCGTTCTGAATTTAATTTCTAATTCCAATGAAGCAAAATAACCAGGTGTCGGGTCCTCCATAGTTCCTGCAATTCCTGCTCCGGCAATTTCACTGGTTACCGCCGCCAGTTCCGGTAAGGTAACTTCTGCCTCAATACCAATCAGACACTCGCCTTCATTGTACACATTGTAGTCGGTCAATTTGGTCGGAATACTGCTTCTGTTCATCATTCACCCCTCCTTTAAATGAGCGCCGTTTGTAAAGCGTTCGTATCGTACTCTACGGTTGCCCAAATCTGCTCTGCCGGAGGATATGGAGAAAACAGCATTCGCACTCTGACGATACCGTTGATTAAGTCGGTTTCAGGGTTATCTTCCGCCTCAAATACCATCTTGGCTTCTGCTGCCTGATAGCGCTGCTTCCAGGAGTTTCCCTTAATGTTCTCGCTGTCAACGATACTCTCAATCAGTCGCTTATTGAGCGGATTGTCCACCTTTGCAAAATAACTTAGGATAAACTGATTTGCCCACCAATTATACATTCTGCGGCAAGGAATAAAACAATCCTTAATATCAGTATTTCCGGGATAGCAGGCGGTACGATTGCCCCATGCTCTCCACCCGTTCATATTGATTGCGGTGTTGATGCCATCCTTGTTGAGCGCATTTCCCTGTTCCATGTCCAAAACCACTTCGCTGCCGTCTTTCAGGCACAGTCCTGTTATTTTTAATGAGCGATTGGAAAGAGATACATACGGGATTCCTTCATTTTTATAATCAGTATCCGCGATCAACGCACCGGCGATTGCAGAAAAATGATATATCTCATCTCCTACTCTTACCATCGGATAAAATAGCGAGCTGTTTTCATGTGTGAATCCGTTTTTGTTCTTTTCGGCAGCGGCTTTATCATAGCTGGTTACCGTCTCGGTATCCAAATCTACCAGGCAGTGATACCGAAATGCACCGTTGAGATTTTGCGTCTTTGCTGTCATTGCGTTATATACCTTCGGTTTTCCGCTGAATCCGGGAACAATCAATGTGCCCGGTACAATTCCAAACCGCGGGTAAACCTCTCTGATTTTCTGCACACCCGCTACAATATCATCTTCTGTCACCGATTCAGGGTCAAGAACATTGTAAGTAGCCTTTAAAGTCGCTGTCTGTTCTGTGATTTTTCCACCCTCGATGCGCTCAATCAGTGCTTTTCCGCTACCGGTAAAGCTGATGGTGTAATCTGTGCCCTCTTTGAGTGCCTGCTCACTCTGGGTAAGCTGCACGCTCGGCAGCAGTACACCCTCTTCCGGCAGCTCTGCTCTGCCCTCCAGCATCGATACACTCACAGTTGTTTTGCTCTGCTTATGTTTTGTCGGGTCCAGTACGTTAATCATTACCAGCGGTGCCACATTGTAGGTGGCAAACGACAGTTTGATGCTCTCGCAGATGGTGTAGCTCAGATGGTTGTCGCTCATGCCCATCTTGGCTACTGCCTCCTCATAGCTATATGCTACCTGCGGTACAAGCGGATCTGCCGCGCTGCCCATGTTGATGGGAGCTAGTCCCACCACCACCTGAACAGCGGAATCCACCTGCACCGGCGCTACCACTCGTGTTTGTTTTTCCTGCACCTGAATGCCGTGGTAAAAATGCCATCAAATATTCCTCCTTTACACTAAATCGTTATAGCCCCTCTGCGGGGACGGAATCAGCACATCGAACCAAACTGCACAAAAAAGTAAGGGTAGGTGTTTTCCTCCTGCTCGGTGAGCGTGTATCCGATTGCTCCTGTAATCTCTGCATATCTGCCGATGTTGGGATTCTCAGCGAAGGAAAGCCTCATCACATCAATCAGGTGGCAAATATCCTGATAGCCGGTAAGCTCCGGCGTTGTATCTTTTGGTGCCCAGACCTAAAAACGCAGTGATTTTGCTTTTTTTCCCCATCATCTGAGCCATCCCCCACGCTGATGAGGCACTGGGGCAACAACTTGTCCGCATCCCCTCATACTTGAGCGGCGGCAGATTTCGGATGTACACCTTCAAGTCGTGGATTCCGGCAGCTTCGGTCAGGGCTTTTACTCGCTTTTCGAGTTCTAAATGCAAATCGTAAATTGTCATTTCAGCCCCATCACCCTTCTGATTTCCTTTTGCACCTGTGCCTCCAGATACTTCTGCCCTTTGCTCTGGATGGCAAAAGCAACATCCCGGCTTTTAATCATGCTCGGGATGCTCAAGCTGTACAGCTCTGCAATCTTCTCATCCTTTTTCCTGCCTGGGCGCGGATTTTTGCGGTATACCCCCAGCATTCGCTGGAAGATGCCCGGGTGTCCGTTTTTCATCTGCACAACAAAAGCCTTCGACCTGTCGTAGCTTCCCACCATTTCCTTATCCGCTACCCTCTTTTTTGCCCTTGCCAGATATACCTCCGGCTTTTTGGCGGGGTCGGTGATAATTTCTTTTTGGGGTTACCTTAAAGCCATACAGGCGTGTTTTCTTATTATCGCTCGATGATACAATGCCAGTAAGGTCCCGCCGGGTCGCTTTTTGAGTTTCAGCGTTTTCTTTACCTCCGGCTGCTTGATGATGTACTTTTCCTTTGCTTCTTTTGCTACCATCTTGCTCACCTGCGTGATGGTGCTGTTGATTGCCCGCTGCAGTGCCACCGGTGCCTTTTTCCTTTTGGGTGAGCATCTGCTGTTCCACGCTCTGGATACTCGGTACCGAGATATGCAGTTTGAGCCCCAAATCACTCATCGGTTCGCCTCCAACAAAATCCGCCAGATGATTCGTCCGCTCACCTGGGCTACCTTATAGGTTTTGCCATCAAAGGTGAGGTGCGCCCCCTCGGCTGGCTTGCCGGGAAGGTCCTGCGGTCGGACTAAAATCAACTGGCGGGCTGTATTGTATCCATCTGCATACTTGCCCTTTGCCTGCATTTCCTGCAGCAGCACATTGTCGATAATCACCGGGATTTGCCGACCGTCCAGTTCATGGAGGTCGGCAATTTCGTCCAAGTTAAAAATCACATTGTCCGTGTCATTTTTAACTATTTCTTTAAAAATGCTCATTATTCTAACCGAACGCGGACAACGGTTCCAGCGGTTTCCTTTTGAGCACACAGATTCCTGCCGGAATTTCGCTACCGCTCTTGCTGGCTTTCATCTTTTGCCTGCTGCATCCCAGTAGGCAATCGCGCCAAACTCGATAGCTGCGCTGTTGTCTGCCGGAAACTCCCCACACCGGTGAGCGCCAGAGTACCCAGTTCGCCGGGCTCAATCTGGCAATCCGCTACCGCAATGCGGTTGGTTCCCAGTGCTACCACATCACCGGCTTTGATTGTGGTGCCGGTGGCGTTTTTATAATCAATTCTGTCTCCAATCTGGATGTAAGTTGCCATAAATTATGCCCTCCCTTATTTGCCCCTGGTTGTAAGCCACGCCACGGTAATCCAGCACATTGATGCCGAAATCGTGGTACATTCTCCACTCGATTCCCAATGTATCCCAGGAAACTTTGCTTTCCAGTGTTGGGGTGCGCTTGCCGTTGAGGTAGGTTACCTCGATGGTATCCACATCGCGCGGATCAGCCACAGCATAGTATCCTTTTGGATTTGCAATGTCCAGCTGTGCATCGGTGATGAGTTGGAATGCACCCTTCATCGGATTTACAACCCCTGCATGGGTGGCGCTTGGGTCTGCTACCGATTCCAGCAGCTGGCGGATTGGCAGTTCCAGTGCCTTTGGTGCCGAGGATAAACTTCGGCGTGAGGTTGAGCACATCGGTACCGTTGATGTCCTTCTGCATCGCCATTTTCACGATAAACTCGTTGAGAGATGCAATAGATGGAGCGTTTGCAGTCATCAGGTTGCCATGCTCAGCAACAAACAGCGCTTTCCCGTCATAGATTTTGCCGTTTTTAGTGAGCATCTGATAGCAGAGCTTGTTGATAAATCTCTGGTTGGCTCTTACCTGTGCGGTAATCAGTCTGGCTACAGTGCCCAAATCATCATTGATGATGGTTTGACGGCTAAAGCCGAACTTTTTGCCGTAGGTTTTGAGCCCGGTGTCTACACCCTCATCCATGCCGGATACAGTCTTAAACTCGCCGTTCTCCGGGATTTCCTGCATCTCACCATTAGCCGCTAATCTAAAGCGTTTTGTCTTTTGAAATCCGGGTTGGAGCCCACACTGGTCCAGTGCTGGTAGGTGGTAGGCGCTGTGTTGTACGCTCTTGCGATAGTTGCACCCATGGTGGAGTTTACGATGGAGATAAAAGCATTGCTGTCGGCAAACTGTCCACGTTCCTGCTGTCCCATATCTCTCCAAAGTTCATCCGGCGATTTTCTGTGCGCATCCTTTACGCCGCTTCTCATGGAACAATCTGCCATCAGCTGATGCAGGCTCATTCCGCGGAAGTCCTCTGCCCCTTCGGCTGGCTTTTCTACGATTTCGCCCATTCTCATCAGCAGTCCATCTCTGGCGGCATCGCGGTAACGGTCCTCTTCATCTGCCACTACTTGCACGCGGGAGCTGAGCGGCTTGCTTTCTCTCTCGAGCTTATCCGGGATAGCAGCTCTTACCTGGTCGATGGAGGTGCCGCCCTTGATGTACTCATCCGGTTCCACCTGGAATCTGCTGCAAATTGCATAGATTTCCGAACATCTCTCACGCTCGATTTCTGCTGCGCTTCTGGTTGGAGCGGTAGGAGCTGCCGGTGTTGCCGGCGCAGGTGTGGTTGGCGTTGTTCCTCTCTGCTCTCCAGCACCTTCTGGTGTTGCGGTTGGTGTGGTTGGATTGTTTTCGTTTCCCATACTTTTTTCCTCTCCTTCTGGATTTTGATTTCTTCCGGCTCCAACGTCTCCGTCTGCCGGGACTGGCTCAAAAGATATTTCCAAAGGCTCCCATCGTACCGCTACATAGCAAGGACCGGTAAAACGCCCATTACTGGATGTCTTTCCAGTCCTCACTTCTTCGTATGCGTTTACAATATATCCAACGGAAATTCCCTTTAAGCTTCCACTTTTGACTTTCTGATAGATTAAGTCGCTCTTTTCGTCTTCATCGAAAACAACGACCGCCTTCCCTCGCTTGGTTTCCCCATCGATGGAAATACTCTTGATTTTTGCAATCGGCAGGCTACCATATACCGGGTCCTTGCCATGGTGGAACAGGACTGAACCTACATTTTCCAGCCGGCTTAAATCCACACATCCCTCATCGTGGCACAGGATTTCCGGTCCAAACCAGCGGTCCACCGGGTTTTCAGAGGAAAAGAAAGTTCAACTTCCCTTCCTTCCTCCGAAACAGCCCGGATCTGCATCGGCATAGTGCGGAAGCTATTCTCCTTAAGGGGTGGTTTTTTGCTGTAATAGTCATTTTTCATCACTTCCAATCCTAACTCTTTCATCAGCTTTTCTTCTTTTGCTCTCTGCGCTAAGATTTCCCGCCAATCTTTGCCCTGCTCAGCCGCTACCTCTTCCAGCGTTGTCTGATAGGTTGCCATCGCGATCCGGTTGGCGTTCGCCTCCTTGGCTGGGTCAATCCAGCTCATACCCTTGGCAATCCACTGGCATTCGGTGTACTTTTCCGGTGCGCTGAAATAATCCGGGATACTTAAGCCTCCTGCCATCACGCAGCTATCCAGCCACCAGTGATATACCTTGCGGCAGAGATGCTCTGACAGGTAGTGCTGCCACTCCTTGTATGTCTCCCGGTCCTCGATGAGGTTTTGCCGGGCGGAGGAGTAGTTGGACTGCGACATATCTCGGGATATTGCCTCATAGCTCAAACCCATCGCCGAGGATACCGCCCGCAGCAGGATGGATACCATATCCTTGGCGTTGGATGCCTGCCCGGATGGATTTACTACCTGGATTTCGTCACCGGCATCCAGCTCCATAATCATGCCTGGGGACAGCTTGCGCTTTTTGGCTCCGGTTTCCTTGTCCACCTTCTGATTTCTGCCCAGCCCCATAGCTGCATTTACCTTCTTCACAAAAACAGCAAGGCAAGCGAGCATCCGCTCTTTTACCGATACGGCATTAAGAAACTGGTTGAGGTCCGCAGGCGGGAAAGGACATTTGCAAAGCTGGATACCTCCCTCACCTGAGAGGTTCGCTTGATGCGATTGAGGTAAATTACCCGGTCGGCTGGAATCCGCACGGTTTTCCCCGTTTCTCCGTACACATCGTATACAGTAAAATGGTATGCTACCGGGCGGTTGCTGGCATTGATTTCAACACCGCCCACCACCTGATTTTTCCCATGGAACAAAATGCCGGAATTTAACTCGTCCACCTCTTTGATTTGCAGTTGCAGTGGAAAGTTTTTGTTTCCGGTGTAGGTAGCTACCAGCAGCAGCCCTCCATCCACCATCATACGGCGCACCGCCATCTTGAGGATTTCGCAAAAAGCACAGTCTCCCGGTAACATCGCAGTTTTCTGCATGGCACCATCTTTCCCAGAGGTTTTCAATTTTCTGTTCCAGTTCGGTATCTTCCAGCTTGCAATCCAGCCGGATACCCGAGCCCACAACATTACGCTCCATGGCAAGGATGGCAGCCTCTACATAATCGGCATTGCGCTCCAAATCCCGGGCGCGATGCCGGATGGTATCGCGGGACATCACATTGATGTCTTCAGCTCTGCCATCTACCGGTGTCCAGTTTTCTCCACCTCGGGCAAAGCTGCCGGAATCATATCCGCTACGCTTTGAAAATCGCATCTTGAGGTTTTGCCATACACCCATTTTTCTCACTCTCCTCTTTTTTCGGGGAAGCTCAAAGGAAACATTTGAGCTTCGGGAGATGGAACACCAGTGTTTTGAAAAAACAATTCCAAAACCATCTCCTTACCCCCTGTCCACGAAGGAAATCACCGAGAGATTTTCTCCGTTTTCCTGCCGGATTTGGCTTTCCAGCGTTTGCAGGCGCTTGTACAGTGTGGCAAGGTTTGCCTTTGTAACGCTTTGCCCGTCGATATTGTAGCTCTGGGCTCCGCACTCGATTGCCTCCACTGCTGCCAGCAGCTTATCATATCTTGCTTTTAACTCGCTCAATCCCAATCATCCTCCCAATCGTCATTGTCCCAGCTATCCTCTCCCCAGCTGTCTTCTTCCGGCTCAGCACTGACCTCTGCTTCCGGCTGCTCTACCGGTTCTTCCAGCAACGCAAAACCTCCCATCAGATCGGCGGCGCAGGAAGCGTACACCTCACAGTCCAGATAGTGGTTCTGGGCATCGCTGGTTTTCTTCTGCCATACCCAGCTCTCTACTCCGTTTTTGCGCTCAAACACTTTATGCTCGCTGGTTACCTGCTCGCAGTACTCCTGATCCACGCCATCAAACACCTGGAAGCTGCCGTCCACCGCGTTGATTTTGGCGTAGAGCATTGATTTGTAATAGCTTCCATCACACATGATTAAGCTGAGCCCTTTTGCCACACTATCCTCTTTCTGGATTTCGCTCCGGCGGAATCTTGCCGGAATCGGACGGGATGAACCTTTTACCGGTACCGTCAGTGGGAAGTGCAGATAGCAAAAATCATATACCAAGTCGGTTTGGTCGCCCGAGTCAATCAGTGCCAAATCAATATACCAATCCTGTCCCTTTTCGTTGTAATAGGTCTGGTTGATGATGTCCCACAAGGTATTAAAATCGGTCCCTTTGATCCAGCCGTGGTCCAGGTGATAGATTTTCTTTCCCTGTCCCCAGGCATCCACCGCATAGTACAGGCAGTTTTGCTGCACATCCACCCGCAGGTAATCATCTGTGCCCAGTCCGGCACGATACCACGGGTTAGCACCCCACGGTTGTCCAGCACTTTTTTGTGCCCCGGCGGTGCTGCCGACATCCTCCCACGGTTCCCCCAGCCAGGAGTTGACAAAGTTCTGCATCTTCTCCTGATCGCCTTGGGCATCCAGCCATTTATAAGCTACATCCGATAGCGATAACCAAGGGAGTAAATTGCATTGATTGCAAATCCTGTTTTCTTCCTACTGGGCTTTACCCCTTCCGGTTCTTCTTCGCCCATCCACTTTCCCTGCCGGAGCATCTTTTGCTTATCTGCATCGGTGATGTGCCCCTGGCAGTATGGGCACTCATAGTAGGCGGTTTCCGCCCGCTGGGTTTTGGTGCCCTCTTTAGCAAATTTTATCTGGTGGAATCTCAATCTCTGATATTTCCCGCAGTGTGGGCATGGCAGATAGTAAAAAAGTTTCTGGTGCAGCTCTCCCACTCTTTCCAGATCGAGCCGGTTTTCAGGGTCGGTGTGGAGGTGATAAAGATTTTTTTGTTGTAGGAAAAGGTGTTGGTACGCTCCTTTGCCAGAGAGATTGGGTCTGCCTCACGTCCACCTCCAGAGCGTGGCGGATATTTGTCCACCTCATCCATCAGCACAAATCGCACTGGTTTGGATGCCAGGGATGCTGCCGAGTTTGCACCGGTCAGCGGCAGGTACATATCGTCAAACTGCAACGCCAGCAGCTTACTGTCCGCCTCTCGGAACCGAACCGCCAGCGGACGGGTTGCCCGAAGCATCGGCTGAATCCTGTTTTGGAAATATCCTCCGCCAGCACCTCCGATGGATATACCACCAAAGTGGATGCCGGGTCTTGGTCGATGATATACCCGATGATGTTGAGGATTGCTTCTGTTCCGCCTACCTGGGTGGACTTGATAAAAACAATTTCTTCAATACGGTCATCGGAAAAAGCGTCCATGATTCCCTTGAGGTATGGGGTCTTTTCGGTTTTCCATCGTCCAGGCTGGTTGGATGTTCCCGATGGTATGATTCTGTTCTGGTCCGCCCACTGGCTAACTGTCAACTTCTCTGGCGGTTTCAAAGTCGTCATCGCTTCCTGCATCCATTTCGGATAATTTACCTTGCGACCATTCCGCGAGTGCATCATGCACCACCTCCCTTACCTCATGTTCGATACTCTTTGCTGTATCTATATCCACTGATGCCGATGCCAGGATACCGATTTTGCGCGGCAACAGCATCATCGCCTGTTTAAGGGCAACAAAAAGGCGGTCAGCTCATCCGCTACCACCTTTTTCTCAATGTAGTCTCCGCGTTTGATTCCATTTTCCAGCTCACGGTTTTCTGTCTGAGCTTTTTTGAGCTGAGATTCCCAGTAGGTTTTCTGGTCCTTGAGCGACATATTTTCCAAGTCTGCATCTGCTCCGGTGCCATCAATCCGCCAGGCAATCACATCCTGCAAAGCCCACCAACCGCGATCTGCTTTCGGGCATCCGTCTTTCGCCCAGGATGCGAGCGTTTTCTGTGTTACCCCAAAAGCTCCGCTAAAAGTGCTGTTTGGACACAGGTTTTTCCGTTGATTTTTTCACTCTAAAATTGTTACCCAAACAACCACCTCCAAGGTAACAAATTTTCGCCCTAAATTCTTACCGTTTCGTTTCTTCTGTACTTCTTAATATACGTATTTCTTCTATTTTCTGCGAATTCTTACCTTCTTACCCTAGTTTTTTTACCCTATCCAGAGGCATTTTCCGCGCTACTTTCGCACCCGCACACCCCGGTGGGTCAGGAAGTACCTAAATCTTTTTTAAGAACTCTTGCTCAACCCTCTCGCAAGCTGTTTCATAATGTTTAAAATCAAGTTCAAAACCTATGAAGTCGCGTCCGCTTCTGATACAGGCAACCGCCGTTGTACCACTGCCCATGCAGTTATCAAGCACAAGCGCACCCTTGTTGGTGTAGGTGCGAATCAGACACTCAAACAATGCTACTGGTTTCTGTGTCGGGTGCAGACCGCGCTCACAGGGAACTTCCAGAAGATTTCGAGGATAGTTTTTATATTCTGTTACATAATCGGAATCCAGTCCGTGACTGTAGACTTCCCCACACTTCTTGCTGCCTTTATGGTGAACCGGCTTGTCCAGCCGAATCAGCCCTTGTGGATTGTAGATTGGTGGCTTTTTTGTAAAAAACCACTATATCCTCGACGCATCGCATCGGCTGCTTCTTGGCGTTGGCAAAGCCTGTTGGACAGTTTTTTATGCCAATACCAGCAGTAGCGGAACAACTTGCGATTGCTCTGGATGAGCGCCGTTGTGAATGGCTGGATTGCTGTAAGTACGATTGCACCATCATCCTTGATGATGCGTTCATATTGCTTCAGAGCTTATCAAACGGCAGCACACTGTCCCAGCGACAGTCGGTGACTCCATACGGTAAATCGCATAAAATCATATCGATTGATTTATCTCCTATTCCCTCCATTCCTGCAAGACAGTCTGTGTTGTAAATTTTTTTTTTCCAGCATTTATTTTTCAACCTTTCTCGGGGCTAAAGGTGGAAAACGGCATAAAAAGCCGGCATTCATCATCTGAATCCGGCTAAAGATTAAATTTTCGCATAAATAAGCGATTTTTTCTCCAAAAAGTATTGACAATCACGTAAATACGTGGTATAATAGAATCATGGAAGGGGTGAGAAAATTGAGCAAAAAGAAAAGCAAGAAGATGTCCGCAAAGGAAATCTGGGAGCTTATAATCAAAACCATATTCGCCTTGGCTATTTTGATTGAAGCGCTGAAATCCTAAAGACATCGGAGGCTGAGGAAAACCCCAGCCTCCCCTAAAAGGGGTTCTTGCTTAAGTTTAGTATACCACACGGAAAGGAGAGATTCAACTTGAAAAATCACGATTTTACCTTTTGGATTTTGGCAGCCTGCTTCATTATCGGGCAAATCACCGATTGGAATCCATTTGTTCGTACCGCCTCTATTGTAATCAGTCTGATTGTTCTGCTCCAAGTTGCACACCGCATTTGGAAATTCTATCACACCCGGAGGAAAAGACCATGCTTAAACTTCGAGAAATCCGCAAATCAAAGGGTCTGAGCGTGCCGGAGCTGTCGCGCCAAAGCGGTGTTCCCAAGCGCACCATCGAGGACATCGAAGCCCGCGGCGACTGCCGTATCTCGACCGCCTTTGCTTTGTGCAAGGCAATGCAGATTCCCCTCGATGAGATCTACGAACCTGACCCTAAAAACGAATAAACCCCAACAGAAAACCCGCTTACCTTTCGGTAGGCGGGTTTTCTGCAACTAAGGAGTGTCAAGCCTGAAATGAAAGAAAACGTTCTTCGTTCCCAGTTCCTGCAGCTTAATCATATCACAGGATGAATATGACATTCTATGACATCTTTATCTTTTTCATTGCACTTTTGTGCTTCCGGTTGATTTGTCGCCAAGAATAATTCATTTCAACGGCGATTCTTTCAAACGTCATTCCCTTATGTAGTAATACCAGAGTACATCCTGCTCCGTTTTGTCTTCCAGTGAGCGGATTGCCTCCTCGATCTGATGCTTGCTCTGCTGCAAATTTGCCGTTTCCTGTGCTAATTCATCTTTAATTGCACACATTTTTTCTACGCATTTTTGCATCTGGTTCCCGCTACCGGGTGTTTTTGGTTCCTGTGAGATGGTGGCTGTGATTTTGGTTGCCTGGCTTGCCACACCTGCAGCTCTTCTGTAAGATTTGCTATTTTCGCATCGAGCATCCGATACCTCTTCAGGTGCTCAACTTTTTCCTGATATTCCATCGGTGCTACCTCCTTTCAGCGCAATCATCTTTTCCCGCACCAGCTTATCAATCACCCGCCCGATCTCTTTGTATCCTGCCATCTGGGCGAGTTGATACAGGTGATATTCTGTCTGCGAGTTTACCAAAGCGGATAAACGGCGAAGGTTTTTATTTTTCATGGCTATTCCTCCAGCAATCCTGAATCTGTCTTTTCATCCGGCGCTCCCCTCCACTTAAAATTGCTGTAAGCTTCATCGCAGGATGTACAGTACTCCAGATAATCGTCGCTCTGCTGATAGATCGGTTTTCCTCCGGCACAGCAATGGCTACAGAAGATACACATTTCTCCTGTTTCTTCCAGCTTTTTCAAATCCGCTACTAAAGCCTCTTTTTCTTTCTGCAACTGTTCCAGCCTGTCCGCCGCCTCATCCAGCAGCGTCCTCTTGCTCCGGCTGGGTGTTGAGCGCAGAGCTTTGATGATTTCTTGGGTTTTCATCGTGATTCCTCCCTTAGATTTCAAAAATGCCTCCGTCTTTCCTCACTTTGGCATCTGGATTTTTTGACCGTAAAATAGATTTGATTTTCTCATTATTTTGGAGCCAGTAACACAATTCCACAGCATAATACTTTAATTCTGGGTTCATTCTACTTCTGAGACCAAGCCTAAAAATCAGTGCGTTGGTTACTTTCGTGTCCATTGGGTAAACTGCAATTCTACCGGTATTCTTGTCGATCTCTCGGCAAATTATTTTTAGTTCCATCGACTATTCCTCCAACTTAATCTGATAATCGTCCGCATAAATTTCCGGGTTGCGCCACTCAACTCCGATATAATCGAACACATGACCCCAGCCGTACCAACTGCCGTCCTCACGCTGGATGATGTGATTCATCCCATCTCCCATTCCTTTGGATTGGTTTGCCACAAAAAATCAAATCGATGCGGGCGTTTTTCCATGTGGATTCCAAAACCGCACATACTGCATCCGGTGCGCTGTGCCTTGGTAGTTCGCAGCGTTCCATCTCTATCCTGTACGATTTCACCATAGATTTCCGGCACCGGCACATCCAGTTCCAGCGCCAACCTCAGCAAATCCTGCCGATTAAAAATTGCAAACGGGCAGCTCCGCTTGGTGGTTTTTCCGATATAGTTGCATCCGTGTATCATCAGGGCTTTTTGCCTGCGCCCTCCTTCGGATGCCATCAATCCCATGTAAGGATAGCGCCCACTTTTTTCGGGCATAGTCATTGCAGGGCTTCTCTTTGAGGTAGTAACAGCACTTGTCCGATACCTTAAAATCAGGCATTCTATAATCTACGCCCTCGTTTTCATTCTCATAGCCGCCAAACTTTTCCAGCCACTTCTGTGAGAGTTTCATTCGGCTGTTTTTCTGCCAACCGCCATAAGCTCCTGTTTCGCCGGTGATGATGGCGTGGCGCACCGTTTTGTTTTGCTCGCTTGGATTTTGCAGCAGGCTAATCTTTCCGGCAATTTCTTTCGAGAGTACCGGAAAGCCGTACTCTCGTATTACCTCAATTTTGCTCTTGAGCGGCGTCAGTGACTGCACACCCAGCTGCTTGTGGATTTTTGGATGCTCTTATCTTCCAAAGCTGATACCGATATAGCTGGCACATCAATCCCCGATTGAGCGCAAAAACAGCAGTAGGGTGATGCTATCAAGCCCTCCGACCGCTACATAGCAATTCCCGTTGATTTCCGGGTCCTCAAAAATCTCCATGCAGCTTCTTCGGCAAAAGCTCTTTTAAATTCGTAATCTTCTTTTTGCCACGCCTGAAAATTCGCTACCTTGCGTTTGGTATCGTTTTCCTCCATGCGTTCCAACACGCTTTTCATAGCAACCTCTCCCTCGGTTCAAAATAGCTGCAAAAGTCGTCGGATTTCGTTAATTCCTGCCGATAACAGTCGCCGCCATTCCAGTTTTTACACTCCCCACACCTTCCAATCGGAGGTGCAGGACGGTCATTAACTACTTCGATGGCATCTTTTTTTGCTATCAAACAGAAAGTTAAATGTAAATTTGCATCCATTGCAGTATGGATAAAACATATCCCAATCACACTGCTTTATTTTTATCTCACCTCCGCATATGGGACACGGCAACACAATTCCTTTTTCGGTACATTCCTCCTGCGCCTGTTTTTCGCCCATCAAAGCGCGGCGAATCAGTTCTTTTTCGTCAGACATTATTTATCCTCCTCTATATCCTCCCGAAGCTGGAAGATAGCGTAGTTGATGTATTTCATATTCCCCATTTCCTCCAGTTTCCCTGATCGTGATACCCCAGCATACCAAGCTCTTGAAATTCTTTAAGCTTCTTGTTTACCTCATCCATCGGGCAATTTTTCATTTCCGCTACCTTTTTACCAGTTCGTACCAGTTCTGCTTTGGGTTTTCTCGGATGCACAGCGAGATCAACGTTCGTGTTGCCCCTCCAAACCTCATGTCCCAGTTTCCTACTCCTTCCCTCGGAGTTTCCTTTCGAAGGAATATTATGTTTTCTCTCCTAAAATCCAGCGGATTGTCGTTTTTATGCTCTATATATCGGGCATACTCTTTTGTCAAATAATATACCAGCGGCGTTGTACTGTTCTTGCCTATCTTTCTGGTGATTACATTCCCGTTTGGATAAATTGCAATCTCACGAAGTTGTTTTATTTTATCTACATCCTCTTCCGATACCAGCACCTTGTCTATCTCTCCGCTCTTCAAAGGATTTATTGCGAAAACAATCTATATGGCGGATCTCCCATTGATTCGGATATTGGATTTACAAGATTTCCATAGTAGGCACCCTGTCCTGCTTCTACAACCGGGTTATACATCTTCCTTGCAACACGGATTCTCATTTAATTCCCTCCCTGTTTCAAAACCCTCTCGGCGATCAGGCTGATCTGCTCGTTTGTCAAGCTGCAAAATTCTTCTCCCGCTACTCCCACAAAGAGAATATTCCCCACAAAAATCTCGTTCAGGATTCTTGTGTTGTATGGAAGTCCGATAAGTTTCCCCCTCCTCGTTGCAGATGATGCAGGCATCGGCAGCCAATGGAACTGCCTGGATATATCCTTCCACTGCTTCCTGTAGAGCGGAAAGCTCGTTTTCGATTTCGATTACTCTTGGTTTTTCTCCCGGCTTTTTGATGATTGCTTTCATGTCTGATCTCCCCCTAAATTTTTTCAAAATCCGCTTGGTAGCTTTCAAGCAAAATTGCAAGCATATTTTTTCAGGTCCTCTCTCATAAAATCTGGAACCTCTTCCTCTGTTCTGGGTGTCGCAAGCTGAAGCTTATACCCCTCCACAATGTCGTTGATAATGCACTCACAAACAGCTATTGCCTTCTGCATTTCGATAAGTCTCTCTAATGTCTGCTTTGTCATAGTTTGATACTCCTTTTATTTTAAAATCGGATATTTGGGCAGCACATCACAAGCCAGTCTCTGTCCTGGCTTTAACTGCATATATTCTTGGATTACTTTAATGGCAGGTTCTGCCTCATAGCAAACTACCGCACATCTTCCCATCTCCCTCAGAGCTATCAAAAATTGGTCCTGCTCTTTGGATACTCTGTTTTTGCCGTGTTTCATCTCGATGTGCAGTCCGGTATAGACTCCTCTGGCTGCTGGCAGTTCCAGATCAGGGACACCTGCTCTTACTCCTTGCGCTTTTAGATTGGCTGCTTCTTTTGCGTTTCGGCTTCCTCCATTTGGTACATGATAGAGATATTCTAATTCCGACCATTTCCCTTCCATCAGTACGCACCACTGGAGCACTGCTTTCTGCTCATCAGCTTCAGTCCTACCAACTCTCATCCTCTCGTTTTTCCTCCCTTCGCCCTAAAACGTTACATATTTACAAGGCTTGCCAGAGCCGATTCTATCTCAGCTCCTTATTTTTTCGTATTCAATTTTTTCTGGTTCTTTTGCCGGTATCTTTACATATTTAAAATAGAGGTAACCATATCCTGTTGCCTTGCTTTCGACCAGGACATACCCTGCGGTGCCCGCGGCGGCTTCTGCTCGGTATACTGGCGCTTGATTTTCTTCGGATTTTCCCGCTCCGGCTGTTTCAGATTTTTGGTCGGCTTCCAGCGGTGTCCGCCCTGCTCGGGTGTCCAGTGGTCAAACAGGTAATTTGCCAGACCGGTGTAGTCCTGCCCGTGATCAACACCATCATAGTAGTTGTGCTCCTTCAGATGCTCGATGCGCACCACGCTGCCCAGATACCACTGGCGGCGGATCAGCTCCTCCGGCACACCCTCGGACAGCGTGTGCAGGTGGATGCGGTGGGTTGCCTTGCCTCTGCCCATATAAACCATGATGCGAGCTTCCGGCGCTGCCCTCTTGAGCCTGCGCACAAAATTGTCCCGGATGCGTTTTGCTTCCTCAAAGGTATGTACTTCGTATTCATTGGAAAAGGTCAGGGTGCTGTACAGCGAAGTCGGGGAAAAGTTGGCATTGACCAACCTTGCGTGTCGACGGCGGGAAATCCCAAGTTTGTGCTGCTCACGCTCTTCTTCCGTTTTAAATCTCGGTCTCGGGGTTTGGCATTGCGCACATCCTTGATTCTATCTGGGATGTCATACACTTCCTGTTCGCATACTACCCCGGAGAATGTTCTTTTTAACTCTTCGCAACTGCCTTTCCTCCCTTCTTGATTTTGGTGCGAAAAAGCGGCTGCTGCGGAAAATACCGACTTTGCAACCGCTTATTTCATTATTTAAAGACTTCCTCCGGGCTGACCTTGCCCATCAACAAGAGCTTGTCCATCCCTCGCTCGAATTCAAAGCGCTGTTGGTCGCTCAAAGGGAAGCATCGATGCAACTGGTGTTTTTCCAAATACCTTTGATAGTAACCGGAAACCACTGGCTGATTGAGATTGTACCGATACCCGTACCGGTTTGGCTTTTCCTGTGCAGATGAGGTCATCTTCGGTGTAGATGTACATTGTGTTTTTAAAGCCTTCTTTCCTCCACTGCACGGAATATCCTCCCGGCGATATATGGTCTATCACCCCGATTGAGCCGAATGGTGGATACAACTTCGGAAAAAGCTGTGCCTTTTCTTTGCTCTTTTGCAGCACATAGCAGCCGACGTCCAGCATCTTTCCTTCCTCCCTTGATTTTTCTGCCTAAAGGTGTTATCCTTAACTCACGCACGATGAGCGGACGCGTTTGCATCCTGCGCCGAAATCAGTTCCCGCTGATTTCGGCGCTTTTTATGCTCATTTTCATTTTATCTCCTACGCTGTCGCTCCTGTCGCTTTCGACAGATGTTCATTATCGCTCGTTCACTTTGGATGTCGCGGACTGCCCGGTACTGCTTATAGTACTCTGCCTTTATAGCCTCATCCGCTCCATCGTATATCGCCAGATAATCACACTCTGCGCATTCACTGCTTTTTTGGGGCAGTCCTTACAAGCAGTGCGTTCTACCTTCTGCACACATGGTTTGTACTCACGACGCTTTCCGATTGCGACTCTCACTTTTTTTCGCCTCTTCTCTGTTTTCACGAGCTTCCTCTCGGGAGCAGATAACCTCAATCGCCCATCCGGCGATTGCCATCAAAAGCAAACCGACAATCATCATTGCAAACACCATAAATGCCATAACTCCAATCACTTTTAATCCTCCAGTTCCCCTGTTTCCAGGTTGATTTTGGGTCCTTGTCTTCGATTCATCCAATCCGCTACTTTGTCCTCGACTTCTCTGAAAGTTTCCAGAAAAGAGGGGAAAAATTGATTCATTTGATGCCGCAATCAGAGCTTGCAGCATCAAGCCTTTTACTGCAACAAACGCTTCGCTGGTACTTATCCAGCGGATATAATAGTTGATTGGCTCGGTAATGTCTGCAAGAGGTGCAAGATATTTCTCGTTAAATATGATGATTCCTCTTTCATCTTTTAAGAGCTTGTAGCTTCCATCATACAAAACGAGCTCGATTGGAACGGTTTCTGCCTGAGTTTCTCCCTTTTCAATATCCGCCACCGGAAGGTATTGCGGGATTTCCATGCATTTAACCATCCAGTCCGCCTGTTTATCCTTCGGCACATCGAAGATAAATAGGATATTCTCTTCGTCCAGTTCCAGCTCTGATGGCATCAGGTAGTAAGCACTCCCGTTTCCGAGATACTGGTTTCCGTATGTATCAGTACAAATATCAGCTGTCTTTCTGCTCTTGCATAGGGAAGCGATGCTTTTTAGTTTCATCTTCTATTCTCCCTTTCATAGGCTTCCAGAGCACCGCTGCTGCCTCTGATTTCTCTGCGGCACTGGTTACATTTGGCTATAACGGTTTTATGTCCGTTGTAGTTGCTGTACCAAAACTTTATTTTTCCGCCACATGGACAATCTGTAATGCTGATTTGCTCTTCTTTTGAGCTTTTCATTGCACTTGCTACTGCTGCGATAAAATCTTCTGATTCCTTCATCACTTCAAGGATTTCCTTGTTCACGCCTTTCGCCTCTGGTTGTTTTAAAACATCTCTGCAGAAATGTCAGTTTGGGTGTACCACCGCCAAAAGGGAATGGTAGCTATTTTGTACCCCTTGTTTTGAGCGCCAGCTTTCTTCCACGAGAAGCCCGGCTTAAATGTTCCGCAGTCGATGGCTGCTCTCAGGCATTCCGGCTTCATGCCCATCAGCTTTGCGGCTTCCGGCACCGGAATATCCAAAGGGTACTTTTCCACCAATTCATTCAACTTTTCCATGTTTTCCATGATTGGCTTCGGGATTTGAAATAATGGTGTTGTCATGGCTGTTCTCCTTTCTTTTATTTCTCTCTCCTTCGTGCTATAATCAGCACAGGAAGGAGGTGAGTAGTTATGAGTTTTGATAGATGGGATTTATCTATCCACAACAACCCAGATCAGCTTAAACGCCGAATCAGTGCATCCAAAATCAAACCTAGTGATATTAAGCTGGATGAGATACATAGCAGTGCCATCATCTGCGGCTCCGGCGAAGAGCCTTATTCTGTTACGCTTGATAGCTGTACCTGCTATGATTTCCAATCCAGGGATTTGCCGTGCAAGCATATGTATCGTTTGGCTCTGGAGCTGGGTTGTTTGGAAAACCTCCCAGAAGTGGACCCCCGATGCAGAAAAGGATTTTCGAAAGCAGAATCATGACAATAATTGATGGGTATTATCATGATTTGCAGGAAGGTGCAATTTCCGCAGACAGGTTTTTAAAATTGCGAGTGCCTTGTTAACGGATGTTCTAAAAAATTCCCTGGTTCCAAGCGAAAACCAACCCAGGAATTTAAAGAAAGCATACCTTCCAGAGTTGAGCAGTTTGAGAATGATTTTAAGAGCAGAGCAATTTCAGCAGATAAGTTTGTTAAAATTGCTTCTTCCCTCACAGATATTCTCAAATAACTTCTCTATCTCAAAAGATTAGCTATATGAGTTAATCTTCCCGGGACTGCTGCCGACCGGTGGCAGTCTCTTTTTGATTTCTACGATTCCCATTGCTCCTAATGTGCTGTAGCACTCCCCGATGATTTTCCTTGCTTTCTCCAAATCATCCAGCACCTTATAGAGTTTTTCGTCATCAATGCGGAATCTGATAAATAACCCTGCTCTGTTTTCAGGTCCACCCTCTACCCCTCCTTCCATTTTTCTTCCGACGCTTTTCTTTCTTCCTCCTTCGTGCTATAATCGGCTCGGGAAGGAGGTGAGTATCATTGACGGAAAACATTTTAATTTGTTGCCTTACCGTGTTTAGTTCTCTAATCGTTGCTTTCTACGCACAATACAAAACGACAAAGCTAAAATTTTTCGAAGTCTTTTATAATAATAAAATTTCAGCTTATAATTCCCTTTTCACTCATTATCTACTATACAAGTAAAAGGAACCGCTGATATTCAAGACCATATACAACTTCTTGAAGCTGTATATCAGGTTTCTCTCTATTCTTCTCAAGAAGCTAAAGAGGCTTCTGCAAAACTTGCTACCGTCGTTGAGTATATAGATTGGAGAAACTTTTCTCAAAAAGACATTGACCAACTCTATCGCACATTTGAAGAATCTCTTTTGTTTTTAAAAAGGACATCGAACAATGCAAGAGATTTAAATTCTAAGCATATTTTTAATGATGCTTTAGAATCTTTCGTATATGCCGTATCAAATCTAATATGTACTCAAAAATCGGGACAAAGAGAAATTCCCAAGTCCATGTTGCAAGTACAGAAAACCCGGTTGCGATAAAAAGAAATTTCAGCCAAAATTCAAAACTAATTGTCTCCACCACTCATCACCCCTCCTTCCATTTTTCTTCCGACGCTTTTCTTTCTTCCTCCTTCGTGCTATAATCGGCATAGAAAGGAGGAGTAAATATGAATTTTAATCAAATGGATGCAAGTGCTCTGGCTGCATGGATTGCATTAATCGTTGCGATAATTTCCCCGATTTTGACAGCAATCATAAACAATCGCCACCAAACCAAAATGAAAAAAATCGAGATGTCCATAGCATCCAAGCTAAAAATTATTGAAGATTATCTTTCCAGTGCTGGACAAATCATTTATCATAATGGAGAAGCGAGTACAGAATCATATAGCATTGCTATCGGTAGAATATATTCAGCTTCCCCAGGTCTTTATGGGAAAAGATTTCTGTCTTAGACGAAATGATTTATTCTGGAAATTGGGAAGATGCTCACGCTCAATTTCTTGAAATCAGCCAAGCTCTTGCATCACATCAGCCTAAAATATAACAAAGCGCACCCCAAAAGGCATATAAAAATGCTCCAAGTAAGATAGATCATTGACTTCTCATGATCTATCTTTTTTATTACAACATTTCCTATGATTGCTGATACAATCAGGATAATAAAAAATATGATATCAAGCATCACCTCACCCTTTCTTCTCCCCAGTATCTCCTGATACTGGGTTTTATTTTTGCGGCTATTCTTTTCTTCCTCTATTCTTCGTGCTATAATGAAACAACCAGCTTATGTAAAGGCTGAGTCTTTGCAGAGGAGAATTCCAGTGTCGACTTTTTTCCCATTCCTGATTTTCTTTGTTGTAGCACTCACCATTCGTGCAATTTTAAATTGGTCGTATCTGAAACAAATCGACAAGTGTATAAAAGTTTATGGGGACTTTTTTCATGAAAACATCTTGTCTATTGACCACATCATTCCCACACTACAAGAGTTGTCTCAAAAAGCAGGAATACCATTTGCTGAAGCAACCTCTCCGATTATGGCTCCATCTTTGATTGATCCTGATTTATATCGTACAATTCAGTATCAGTCATCGTGCTTAGATCAAGTACGACTAAGAGATCCTTTTGTAATGAATTCTGTGTATTCGACCATGCTACAGATTAAGTCTGTCTTTCATTCCAGATTCCACGAAACTTTCAGTCCTATTTATTGGATTCAGCTTGTCGTTTTGCTCCACAAAAACTTTTGCTATATTTTGATATACCTACAACAAACATCATCAGTAAGTTTTTTCAGCTAATCTATTGGTTTCTCGCTCCTGTAGCAATATTTTACCGCGATATTCTTACTTCTTATCTTCTTGAGTTTCTTGGAAAACTTTAAAATGAATCGAGTAAGCAATATCGTCGCTACCGCTCGTCCTTGCTTTGCCGCCACCTTATGCGCTAAAATGAGGTGTTCCAAAAGGATATATGGTACAATCTCCTCCTGTTTCATTGGAGGTGATTGTACCTTTTCTTTTTCCTCCATTTCTATCACCCCTCCCTCTCCTCTTTGATGATTTTTTCCATAGCGCTTCTTACAGACGATTCCGCGTGTTTTGGTTCACGCTTACCGTTAAGTATCATGTTCAAATATTCTGGCGTCCACCCCAATGTTTTAGCCAGTTCTTTTGCGTGATTCTGTGCAAGTGCATTTTTGCGATAACCTCAGAAGTCCACAATTCCGGCATTTTTCGCCTCCATTTTTGTTGAATTTTCTAGTTGAATTTCTTAAACAAAGCTGATAATATAATAACAGTCACATTGTTATATTACCTAAACACAACCACCCACAACTATAATATCGAGTGGCTTTTTGTTTATGAACTTTAATTTACAGCCTTATTATAATTCATGTTCTTAAACAAGTCAAGCCCTCTTGTTAATGTTTGTGAACTTCAACAAGTATTAAAGGGGCATTTTGTATGTTTTATGACATTTTTGAACGATTGTGCCGTGAAAAGGAGTTAAACCGGGCAGAGCGGCAGATGAAATAGGTATTAGCAGGGCAACCGTAACGAATTGGAAAAAGAACGGATACAGCCCAAGAGAAACCGTAATGAGAAAAGTTGCGGATTACTTTGATGTTTCTGTTGATTCTCTTTTGAATACCCCCGAAACAAAAAAGCGCCCACCCTTAATAAAAAGGATGAGCGCGATATAGCCCGGAGGCTGGAGGAAACTTTGAACCTTTTGGAATCCTCCGATGCCTTAATGTTTGATGGGGAACCTCTGGATCAGGAATCAATGGATCTGCTGAAAACCAGCCTGCAAAACCAGTATACACTTGCCAAGAAGATTGCAAAGCAGAAATTTACTCCTAAAAAATATCGAACCGATAACGAAAAATAGGTGAAGGTACATGGATATAAAACAGTTTGTTCGTTCCCTCGCCGCTGAAAATGGAACTTTTAATCCGTTTGAGATAGCGGAAAATAAAGGCATTGTAATCCAGATGGAGCCGCTTGGAACGATACGCGGATATTATTCCAAAGCTCTCGAACAAAATTCATCCATATCAACTGTGATTTGGATGAATATCAGCAAAAAATTTACCTGTGCCCATGAGCTGGGTCACGCTCTACTGCACCCGGATTTATCAACCCCGTTTTTGAGGGAATCCACTTTTTTCGGTAGACAAGCTGGAAGTGGAGGCAAACCGATTTGCTGCCTGTCTCTGCTATCCACCCAATCTGCTGGCAGAGGAGTACGAGGGCTGCACCACTGCTCAGATAGCGGAAATACTTAATCTACCGTTGCCCTTAATAGAATATACACTAAAATAAAAAAGTCCCACTCAGACCGGTTCTCTGAGTGGGACAACAAGAAAATTGCGCGGTTCCGTCACACAACCTTCTCAAATTCTATTATATCAGATTGGCTAAAAATGTCAATCGGAGGAGGTTGTTATGGGTAAATGTAAGCGATGCGGTCGTAAAGGCTTTTTCTTCAAAGTTAACTCAGATGGATTATGTAAAATTGCGAAATCCTTGAGAAATTGGAAAATGAAGAAAAATTTCTAAATGAAAAAGTATCAAACCTTTCTTCAAAGCTATCCGATCAGGAAAAGCTTATGAAAGAACTATCTGATCAGGCTAAAGAAGCTGCTCTGGCTGATATTGAAGAACTGCTTTCTCAAAAAATAAAGAACTGCAAAAAGCACAAGCAGATCTGAGTCCGCCAATTTGGCTATGGAAGAAGCCTCAAAAAGGAATCCCGCTCCTTAAAAAAAAACATACGAAAATACTTCCCAAAAAAACAAAACAGCTTTCCAGACTAATAAAAAGTATCCAGTACGCCTTAAAAAAAATATTCTACTTTAGAAATATCTGACGCTAGTGTTTCTCTTCCCGATTTAGAGGATGAGTTGAAAGAGTCTCTCTCTCCAACTGTTCAACTGAAACTACACTGCATGGATGTTCGTCAACTAAAGAAAGAATATAAAAATATTCAGAAGCAAATTCAAGAGGTATTACAAAAATACGAAAAGCGTTATACTACTAAAGCAAACCAGGCAATATACCGTCTGATGGTTCTCGCTCTGGAAGCTGAGATTCAGAACATTCTGTTTAATCTTCGATTCGAAAAACTCGACCAATCAATCGAAGATGTTAAACAAATGACTCAAAAATACATGGTAATTGCTTCTGAAGGAAATCAAAGTATTGCTCCAACTATGATTGCTTTTATCGGGGAAATAGAATTTTTATTTATAGAGGCAGTCAAGGTTGAATACGAATACTACAGTCAAAAGAAAGAATCAAAGAAGAACAGCGTGCACTGCGAGAACAAATGAAACAAGAAGCTGAAGAACGTAGGATTTTAGAGCAGCAGAAAAAACAGGTCGAAAAAGAAGAAAGTAAATACAAAAATGAAATGCTTTCTCTTCAGTCTCAACTTGAAAATACTGTGGAGGATTCTAAAATTCAAGATTTACAAAGACGATTGGAAGAGCTTCAGCAACAATTAAATGCTGTTCAGGATAAAAAGAAGATATTATTAGTCGACAAAACGGTAAGGCTGGTTACGTATATGTTATTAGTAATTTATGGTCCTTTGGAGAAGATATTTTCAAAATCGGTATGACCCGTCGCCTTGAACCGCAAGATCGTATCAATGAACTCAGTAACGCCAGCGTTCCCTTCCCATTCGATGTTCACAGTTTTATTTTCTCTGATGATGCCGTTGCGTTAGAACATAATATTCATATGATCTTAAATAACGACCGAGTAAACAAGGTGAACCTTCGAAAAGAATTTTTCCATGTTTCACTTGATCGTATTGAATCCCTTGTATATGAATTACAACCTACTGCAGAGTTTAATCGTACAATGTTAGCAGAACAATACAGCCAAAGCTTGTCTATGTCTGAACCTGTTTCCGAATTATCTTCTTTATCCGATGTTGATGAAGACGATCCAGAAAACGAATAAAATCAAAACAAAAAATCGCCCCCTGTGTTGGCGCACAGAGAGCGATTCGGTTGCTCCACCAGGAGCGTGCATGATAATATACCACAATATTATTATAGCACTCTTTTGGCGGGCTGGCAACTGCATACCCAAAAGGAGTGTTATTTTTATGCCAAGAAAGAAATCCAGCCCCAATCGTCAGGATGGACGATACGAAGTGAAAATTACAATCGGCAAAACCTTACAAGGGAAACTGATACGCAAATCCTTTTACTCCGAAATCAGCAAAGCCGATGCTAAGAAAAAGCCGATGCCTGGATTATCGAGCAAAAGGTCAGCGAGCTAACTGGGATCAGCTCTGCCCCTGCCCAAACATCCTACACCTTTGAGCGATGGGCAATGATCTGGCTCAAAAATCACAAGGAAAAAGCTGTCCGCCGGATCACCTACGAGGAAACCTATCAGGCAACCGTTACCCGCTACCTGATTCCGCATTTTGGCAAAGCAAATCTATCAGACATCTTGCCCTCTGACATTGTCGCCTTTACAACGACATCAATGTTCGATACTCCAACTCCCTGCTGGAAAAGTGCAAAATTTGCTTAAATGGCATCTTTGAGAGTGCCATAGATGATGGCGTGATTTTTAAAAACCCCGCTAAAAAAGCAAAACTCCCCGCACTGGAAACGCAGGCAGAATACAGCGAAATCCGCGCGTTGTCCGTGGAGGAGGAAAAACTGGTCCGCGAATTTTGTCTTGAGCATCGATTTGGACTTGAGGTGCTGATTATGCTCGAGCTCGGACTGCGGCGTGGAGAGCTGTGCGCTTTACGTTGGGATGACATTGGATTTGATACCTTATCTGTATCAATCCACAGCACAGCATCTTATACCAAATCTGGCGGGCTGGAAGTTGGACTTACCAAAACACGCAATTCCACTCGTATCTTGCCTATCTCGCCGGAGTTTGCCTCTTATCTTTGGCAACATCGCGGATCCGGCTACATCGTAGGTGGGACTACTCCCATCATCCCACATACATGGGGAGAAAAGCATCTAAATAAATTTTGGGATGATTTTTGCAAAGAGCATCCAGAGCCGCGACCTATACCGCCCGGGAGCTGCGTCATACTTGTGGCACTAGGCTCTACGCAAAAACGAAAGATATTTATGCCGTGTCAAAGTTTTTAGGACACTCATCTGTCGAAATTACTACCCGCTACTATATAAAAACTGACGTCAGCTCCCTGCGAGAATCTTTGCAAATTGGGAACAACTGTCGTCAGAGTGTCGTCAGCGGCTCAAAAGGCACGAATACACACTCAGATATTTTTTCTCCGTTTTCGGAATCTGCATCCAAAGAATCCTATAATCATGCGGTTTTATAAAAAAAACAAAGGGCTACCGGGTATTCCCAGTAGCCCTTTTTCTTGGTGACCTATCGGAGACTCGAACTCCGGACACCCTGATTAAAAAGTCAGGTGCTCTACCGACTGAGCTAATAAGTCAAAGTAGCTTTGCATGGCTTTGTTTGCCTGTGCTCTTGCAACGTTAATTATTATAGCACAGCTTATTTTTATTGTCAACACCTTTTTTAAATTTTTTTATAAAAATTGTCTTATTTTCCATCGGGTGGTATAATAGAGGGATAAAAGGGCTTTTGATTTTAAATTTTCGCTTTTCAGTGAGGTGCAGCATGGAACCTTCTTTGGATACCAATATACAATTTTTGACCGGCGTGGGTCCCAAGCGAGCCGCGCTCTACCAGAAGCTGGACATCTTTACCATTCGGGATTTGCTCTACTATTTCCCGCGCTCCTATATCGACCTGTCTTCTCCCTGTGAGATTGCCGCTCTGCCTGCCTGGGAAACCTGTGGGGTCAAAGCCCGCGTCGTGGCAAAAAGTGCACCGCAGTATGTCCGCCGCGGCATGACCATCTCCCGTGTGCGGGTGGCAGACGACACCGGCAGCATGGTCATCACCTTTTTTAATGCCAAATATACCGTCGATGCCCTCCCTTATGACCAGGAGTATCTGTTCTACGGCAGGACCGGCGCACCCGGAAGGGCAGAGATGACAGCGCCCTCCATCTACCCGGTTCAACAGGCAGGCGGGCTGATTCCGGTCTACCCGCTGACACAGGGACTTTCCTCCAAGATGATTTCTGCCAATATCGCGCAGGCGTTGCAGATGGCGGACCGGAAAATCCCCGACCCGCTGCCCGCCTTTCTCCGTCAACAGTATCAGCTGTGCCACCTGCACTTTGCTTTGCAGAACATCCATTTTCCCGCCGACCGGGAGAGCGCCCAGCTTGCCCGCAATCGTTTGGTATTCGAGGAGCTGCTAATGCTCTCCTCTCGTTGCATTCGGTGCGCAGTGACACCAGCACCTGCACCGGCTTTGTCTGCGCCAAAACCGATTTGACCCCCTTTTTGGAGCAGCTGCCCTTTCAGCTGACCGGTGCCCAACAGCGTGCCATTGCGCAGGTGGCTGCCGATTTAAGCCGCAGTGTACCGATGAACCGGCTGGTACAGGGGGACGTCGGTTCAGGTAAAACGATGGTCGCAGCGGCAGCCGCCTTCCTCGCCTACCAAAACGGGTATATGTCCGCACTGATGGCTCCCACCGAAATTTTGGCGCAGCAGCACTATCAAGGACTTTCCAAACTGCTGGGACCACTGGGGATGCGGCTGGGTCTGCTGTGCGGCTCGATGACCGCCAAGGAAAAGCGGCAGGTCAAGGAAAGCATCGCCTTAGGGATGGTGGATCTTGTCATCGGGACCCACGCGCTGCTCTCCCGCGACGTGGACCTGCCCAACCTGGCGCTGGTGATCACCGACGAACAGCACCGCTTTGGCGTGCGGCAGCGTGCGATGCTGGGGAAAAATCTGTCCACCCGCACACGTTGGTCATGTCCGCCACCCCGATTCCCCTCACGCTGGCGTTGATGATTTACGGCGATTTGGACGTTTCCTCCATCGACGAGCTGCCGCCCAACCGTCAGCCGGTCAAAACCTATGTCATCAGCTCCAAGCTAAAGCCGCGCGCCTACCGCTTTTTGCAGGACCATCTGGACCGCGGCTTGCAGGGGTATATCGTCTGCCCGCTGGTGGAGGCGATGGAAGATACCCCATCCAACCTGCAAAATGCACAGGAGTACGCCGACACCCTTGCCCGCGGACCCTTTCAAGGCTATCAGGTGGGTGTGCTGCACGGCAAAATGCGCCCGAAGGAACGCGAAGTCATCATGTCCGCCTTTGCCCGCGGTGAAATCCAGCTGCTGGTGTCCACCACCGTCATAGAGGTCGGTGTGGATGTACCCAACGCGGTCATCATGATGGTGGAAAACGCCGAGCGCTTTGGACTCAGTCAGCTACATCAGCTGCGCGGCAGGGTCGGCAGAGGCTCGGAGCAGTCCTACTGCATTCTGGTTTCGGACAACCGCAACCCGGACACCCGCGAGCGGCTGGAGATGCTGCACCGCACCAACGACGGCTTCAAGGTCGCCGAATACGACCTGAAGGTGCGCGGTCCGGGCGACTTTCTGGGCAAGCGCCAGCACGGTCTGCCGCAGCTGAAGATTGCCGACCTCGGTTCGAGCATGGAGATGATGGAGCAGGTGCAGCAGGCAGCCGAGCTGCTGCTTGAGCCGAACCGCTGCTCCGAAGCAGAGCGCAATCTGCTCGATGAGGCAATCCGCCGAACTTTGCAAACGGTGGGCGACAGCTTAAACTGATTGTGACCTCTCCTTTTTAAAACGCATGGAAAACGCACACACCCCTGCCGCAAAAGGGAATTCCCTTTTGCAGCAGGGGTGTGTTATCTGTCTAAACTTTCTCCTTTAGTTTAAGTGCTGCTGCAATCCAGCCAGCAGGTCGTTCTTGATGTCCCACAGCTTCTGCGAGAGGTCGACATAGTAGTTGTGCGGATTTTCAAATCGTTTGACCTCGTCCCACAGGGTATCTACCTGCTGTTTGCAGTGGCTGCGAATCTGCTGGATGTCCGGCAGCTGATAAACCAGCTTGCCCTGGCGGAAGATGGGCTGAAGCATCTCCTTTGCCGTCACATTTTCCAGTGTGCACTTTTTCCAGGTTGCCAGCGGGTCAAAGATGGTCAAGGTGATAGGGTTCTGGGTATCCAGCTGCTCGTCGTGGACACAGACATAATCCGCTACTGCCTTACCATTGCTGTCAAACAGGCGGTAAACCTTCTTGAAGTGCGGATTGGTAATCTTTTCCGGGCTTTCGCTGACCTTGATTTTAGGGATAAATTCTCCATCCTTCTCCACCGCTACCAGCTTGTAAACGCCGCCAAACACCGGGTCGGACTTGCTGGTAATCAGCCGCTCACCGATGCCAAAGCTGTCGAGCTTAGCTCCCTGTAATTGCAGGTCACGGATGATGTACTCATCCAACGAGTTGGAGGCAACGATCTTGACGTCGGCAAAGCCTGCCTCATCGAGCATCTTTCTGCCTTCTTGGGAGGTAGGCGATATCTCCGCTGTCGATGCGCACCCCTTTGGGGCGGTGACCCAGCGGAAGGATGACCTCGTTAAACACCTTGATGGCGTTGGGGATACCGGATTTGAGCACATTATAGGTGTCCACCAACAGCGTACAATCGTCCGGGTAAATCTGTGCGTAGGATTTAAACGCCTCATATTCGCTGTCGAACATCTGCACCCAGCTGTGCGCCATGGTGCCGACTGCCGGTACGCCGTAATCGCGGTCGGTGATGGCACAGGCGGTCGCGCCGCAGCCGCCGATATAGGTCGCACGTGCGCCCAAAATCGCCGCATCATAGCCCTGCGCCCTGCGGGAACCAAACTCCATAATCAGCTTATCTCCTGCCGCGCGGACCATGCGGTTTGCCTTGGTGGCCACCAGGGACTGGTGGTTGATGGTAAGCAGGATCATCGTTTCCACCAGCTGTGCCCGGATGACCGGACCTTTCACGGTGACAATCGGCTCGTTCGGGAAGATGGGAGTTCCCTCTTCCATTGCCCAAACGTCGCAGGAGAAACGAAAGTTTGCAAGGTAATCCAGGAACTGTTCGTCGAACACCTTCTTCGAGCGGAAGTATTCGATGTCCTGTGGGGTAAAGCGCAGGTTTTCCAGGTAGTGGACCAGCTGCTCCAGACCGGCAAAGATGGCAAAGCCACCGTTGTCCGGGATATTGCGGAAGAACATATCGAACACCGCTACCTTGTCCTTCATGCCGTTGAGGAAGTAGCCGTTGGACATGGTAAATTCGTAGTAGTCGGTCAGCATGGTGAGGTTTCTCTCCTCAGACCAGTTGATATGCATATCATCAAATCCTTTCTAAAAAAAGCGGTATTACACCATAGATGCCGGAGAACCGTTGTCGAAAGAGAGCAGCCCATGCGGTTCATACGGCACACCGTCCTGCGAGCAGAAGTAGATGCGCTCGAGCATATCCACTGCGCGGTACGCCGCTGCATAAAAGATTTTGGGAAAGCTGCGGTTGTCGGTCTTCTCCGGTGTACTCAGGTTATACCAGCTGTCGCAGTCGAGGTTGAGGATGTCCTCCATCACCTGCCTGCGGCGGATGCGGAGAAAAATTTTTTGCCGCCCAGCAGCGCCTCACCCGCTTCCGTCAGGCGGACCAGACATCCGCTGCGGTCCAGCACCAGCTGCAAAAGGGTCCAGGTCTGCGAAAAACAGCCCTCCAGTTCCTTGACGCTGCACCGGATGCCGTAAACCTCCTCAAGCAGCTGGGCATACAGTCGTGCAATCACCCGATGCTCCCAGTGGCTGCCGTACAACCGCTTTGCCGGGCGGTATTCACGGATATTTCTGCCACGCTTGATGCGGTACAAAGCGGTGTCGATGTCGCTTTCGATGCGGTGATGCAGTCCGCGGCGCTCATCCAGCGGCAGCACCCGCTCCTTCTGCATCTGCTTAAAGTAGATGTATGGGTGCGCCTCACAGTCTAAACAATAATGTCCGGCAAAGCCTAAGATATAGGATGCCAGCGTTTCATATTCATCGGTATGCCTGCGCTCGTTGAGATAGCGGCTCATACATGCAAACAGCTCATCGACCTTTTTAGGTGCATCAGATTGCCATAACGCGGCAGCAGGCTGGTGCCCAGCAGGGCATCCTTAAAAAAGAGCAGGTCGGGTCCCTGCTGTCCCCAGAAATAGGGTGCGGGATTGCGCTCGAGAAGCTCCTGAATCTCCTCGTTCAAAAAGCAAAGACCTGTGCTCCAAACAATTCATGGGTAACAAAAGCGGGCATAATGCGCCTCCTTTTTTTCCAAAATCGGTTGTATATCAACCGGCAGACAAAAGCTATGCTAAAAACATATTCGATGCAATCTTACCTAACAGCAGCAGCATGGCTACAATCATGATTGGGCGAACCACCTTGGCTCCCTTTTTCAGCGCCAAACCGGAGCCGACCCAGTTGCCCAATACCGAAAAGATGGTGCACTTGATGCCGACATCGACCAGCACATTTCCGCTCATGCCGTAGGTTATCAGCGCAGCGACGTTGGAGGCAAGGTTGACCACCTTGGTGGTGCCGCAGGCGCGGATGATTCCTAATCCCAACACCGAGTTGAGCAGCAATGTCATAAAGGTGCCTGCACCCGGACCAAAGAATCCGTCGTACATACCGGTACCAAAGCCGACTGCCGCCGACAGCAGCACCGAGCGCAGCAGCGGCATCTCCTGCTCGCGTTCTTCTCCAAAGTCCTTTTGCGCAGCACCATAATGGCAATCAGCGGCACTGCCACCAGCAGGATGTAGTTAAGATATTTTTCGTCGATTGCCATTGCCAGCTTTGCACCCAGCGGGGAGCCTACCAGCGCGCCTGCCGCCGCAATCAATGCAACCTTGATATTGATTTGCTTTTCTTTAAAAAAGCGAACCGAAGCGGTCAGGGTACCAATGGCATTTGCAAACTTGTTGGTTCCCAGCGCCATGTGCGCCGGAATACCCACTGCATAATAAGCCGGCAGCGTAATCAGTCCACCGCCGCCTGCAATCGAATCGACCAGTCCCCCCAGAAAGACACAGGCAAACAACACCAGCATCTGCGAAAATTCTATTTCCATAATCTTGCTCCTATCTTTTCTTCAGTCCTCAAAAATCACTTTCCATCCTTTTCTGCCGTTTACCGCATGGCAGAGGTTCCCTTTTCCTTTAAGTAGGTGGAGTAGACATCCGCCAGATGCAGCTTGACCGCCAGCGGATATTTCTCATACGCCTGACTGATAGAAAAGCAGCCGCCCCGGGCCGCATCGTCAAAGCCGCCCATGTGCCAGCGGATGGCAACCGCTTCGGAGGGTTTGAGCCGCAAAAAGCGCTCAATCAAAAGACCGATTTTTCTCCATGACCAAACGGGAACTGGTCATCGATGGAAAAATAAGGCTGCGCCTCCCACCTGCCGGTCTCCGGGTTTTTGACATTGCGGGAGCTGAGCTTGTAAAACTGCGCCTTGCACACGTCGTGCAGCAGCGCACAGATGGCAAAGCTCTCCATGCTGTCGCCTTCCTCAAAAAAAGCGGTCCACCATCGTTTCAAACACGCTGATGCTGTGCATCACCAGCCCATGCTGACAGGCACAGTGATATTTGGTGCTGGCAGGCGCGGTAAAAAAAATCGGTCTTTTAAGCCATTCCAGCAGCTGTTCTGCACCCTCGCGCCTGATGTGGGTGGTGAACAGCTGTTCAAATTTCTGCTGATAATCCAGCTCTTCCATAGGCTCATCCTCCCAAAAACTGCTGCGCCGGAGGTTTTGTTGCATTGCGCAGGATATTATCAGACCCATTATAGCACAAATCGCAAAAGTGTAAAATGATTTTACCTTGTCCGGCAATTTTTCCCGTAGATTGCCGGTTTTGTTTTCTTCTACAAAAAGCAGGAGAAAGGTTCTCCCCTTCTCCTGCTCCTGTGCTTATTTTTTGATAGAATTTTCCTGCCAACTGTCCCGTCGGACCAGCTCCTTGTCGATTTCATTGAGGACACACAGTTTTTTTAGGCTCCACATCGGTCCAACCAATGCCTCTTTTTCTCCGTCGCCGGTTACCCTTTGGACAATCAGCTCCGGCGGCAGCAGCTCCAGCTGGTCGCAGACGATGTTGACATACTCCTCACGCTCGAGCAGACGGAACTCTCCCCGCTGCAGCTGTTCTGCCATCATCGTCCCTTTTAAGACGTGCAGCAGGTGGATTTTGATGCTGTGCAGCGAAAAGCCGGCTCAATTCCGTGCGGTTTCCAACATCATCTGATGGTCCTCGCCGGGCAGTCCGTCGATGATGTGGACGCAGACCTGCACTCCTCGATCCCGCAGCTTTTGGTAGCCGCGCAGAAAATCGGCATGGCTGTGGCAGCGGTTGATCCGCTGACCGGTGACGTCGTGGATAGTTTGCAGTCCCAGCTCCACCTCCAGATAGGTGCGCTGTGCAAGCTCACCCAAATAGTCGGCTGTTTCATCACTGATGCAGTCGGCGCGGGTGGCAATGGCAAGTCCTGCCACATTGGGAAAGTTGAGCGCCTGCTCAAACTTTTTTTCCCGCAGCACCGGCAAAGGCGCATAGGTGTTGGTGTGTGCCTGAAAATACGGGATATACAGGGTGTCCTCCCACTTGTGGTCCATCATCTGCCGCACCTGCTCAAACTGCCGGTCCAGCGGAAGATGAACGTCCCCGGCAAAATCTCCGCTGCCGCGCGATGAGCAGTAGGTGCAACCGCCGGTGCCTTTGGTCCCATCGAGGTTTGGGCAGGTAAAGCCCGCATCCAGCGAAACCTTTGCCACCTTGCAGCCAAAGTGATGGCGCAGGAAGTAGTTGAAGGTGTGATACCGTTTATTGCTATCAGAATAGGGAAACGGATTGTTCATTATTTTTTCAGCAGCGCTCCTGCTTCTTCATCCACAAAGATGGTAACATCCGGGTGCAGACGCAGTACGCTTGCCGGTACCTTTGGAGTGATGGGACCATAAACGGTGTCATAGATGGTCTGTGCCTTCTTCGGACCGTTTGCCAGCAGCACGATCTTCTTTGCCTTCATGATGGTGCCGATGCCCATGGTCAGTGCCTTCTTTGGCACCTGGTCCATCGACTCGAAGAAGCGGGCGTTTGCTTCGATGGTGTTCTGGGTCAAATCGACCACATGAGTTTTTTCCGGGAACTCCTCACATGGCTCGTTGAAGGCGATATGACCGTTGTTGCCGATGCCCAGCAGCTGAATGTCCACGCCGCCGGTCTGCTCTACCAGCTGTTCATAGCGCTCGCACTCTGCCTGCAAATCCTCTGCGGTGCCGCATGGAACGCTGGTGTTTTCCTTGTTGATGTTGATGTGGTCGAACAGATTGTGGTTCATAAAATAACGGTAGCTCTGGTCGTTGTCGCCGCTCAGTCCTGCGTACTCGTCCAGGTTGACAGTTTTCACATGACTGAAGTCCACTCTGCCCTCGTTGTACATCTGAATCAGCTCTTTATACATCCCTACCGGAGTGGAGCCGGTTGCCAGACCCAGCACGCTGTCCGGCTTTAAGGTAATCTGCGCCGCAAAGATGCGGCTGGCAAGTTTGCACATTTCGGTGTAATCTTTGGTCACTACAATTTTCATAGATAAAGCCCTCTTTTCCTTTGGATTGAAAACACAAAACACAAGGAATGATTCCGATATTATTTTAACACAATGTCCCCCACCGGTCTAGGGGGCACCGGTGTTTTTAAAAAACTGCAACAGGCGCAGGAAAACACCTTCCCCACGCCCGTTTATCTTTGTTACTTGATGGCTTCTTTGAGGATCTCTTTTTGCCTTTTCGTTATCCGGCGAAATGACCACAAAGATATAATTGCCTCTTTTCTTCGACCACTGCGCTGTCCAGCTTGGTCATCTCTTCAGGCTTGTAGTCCTCATAACGCACCTTCAAATCCTTGATGCGGTCGTTGATGAGGCTCTTGACCACAGTGACTGGTCGGACTCTTTGACTGGAACATGGCAATCTCGTCGGCGTTGCCGGTGGCATAATCCGCCATATAGATAGCATAGTTTTCCAGAGTTGTCGGGTCGATATAGTAGTAGTTGTTCAGCGCAGCCTCGCCCTGCTTTTGCATCTTGCTGGCAGAAAAGTCGATGCCGCCGGTCAGCGAGGAGTAGACCTCGTCAAAGGAGATATACTCGCTTTTATTTCCGCAACCTGCAAAGCTGATTGCCAGTGTAACTGCTGCCAGAGTTGCTGCCAAAAATCGTTTCATTTTTTTCATTGTTATTCCTCCGCTGCTGTGTGCGACTTGAGATAGTCGAACCATTTTTGATAATATTTGTTTCCAAAGTGCATACCGTCGCCGTTGGAATCCTCCGGCAGGCAGCCCTTTTCGTCCTTAAAGGCAGAAGCAACATCCAGATAATGCACCTTCTGCTCTTATGCAATCTCGACCACCCGCTCGTTATAGCGGTTGATCTTGTCGTTGGAAATGTCCTCGCGGGAGTCGTCAAACTCCTGGGTGACCGGCAGGATAGACTGCAAATAAATCTGGCTGTCGGGATGCTGCTCCTTGACCGCCTGCACAAACTTTGTGTAAACGTCGGTGAAATGCTGCTCGGTGAACCAGCCCACGCCGTTTGCGCCGAACATGATATAGATTTTTTGGGCTCCGCTGCCTCCAGAGCGCCCATCACGGTGCTGTTTCCCTGTGCTGTACGAATCTGGTCATCGGTAAAGACATTGTCCAGATTGATGCCTCTGGCTGCCACCACGGTAGCGTTGGTCATCACCTCATACAGCTTGATGCCCTCGGTGATGGAATCTCCCACAAAAGCGGCATCGTCAAAGTATTCGTCGCCGACGCTCGAGCCGCTGTTGGGCACCAGTGCCGCCGAGGACAGGATGCGCTCGCTGGTCAGCTCGGTTACATCCGGTTGCGATGGCTCCGGTTGTTTTTCTGGCTGTGCCGGATTTTCCCTGCTTCTCCTGTTGTTCCTGAGATGGTGCCTGACTGGACTGTGTTGAATCTTCAGTTGGATTCGACTCTTCCAGTTGCTCCTGACTAAGCACCTCCTTTGGAATTTCTCCCTGTACCTGCGCCTGAGCAGTCTGCTGCTCGTTTTTCTCCTGCATCTTTCCCCAATAAGCGGAAACGCCCAGTGCCGGGGCGGCTGCCAGAATCAAAACGGCAAGAAAGATCAGCAGACTTTTTTCCTGTTTTTTTTTCTGCGATGAGAATAGATACTGTTTCTGCTGCGCAATCTTTTTCCCCCTTTTTCCTCTCTTTGCTTTCCCATGGCGGAAAGCTCTTATTTAGTATACTACGTCTATCAGAAAATTCCTAGACCCTGCTTTAAATTTCATAAAAATTTAAAGAATCTTACTTCAATTTTTCTTCCTTTCTTTCGGAAAAGGCAAAAAAAGTGCTTGACATTTCTTTTGCATGGTGGTATAATTAGGAACGTTGAATGCGAGTGTGCTGGAATAGGCAGACAGGCAAGCTTGAGGGGCGTGTGTCTTCGGCGTACGGGTTCAAGTCCCGTCACTCGCACCAAAAGCCATCGACCGACCGGTCGGTGGCTTTTTGTTTTGCTTTCCCGTTTTTACCTTTAAAAGGGACTCCCGGTGGAGTCCCTTTTTATTGTTCTTACAGGCTCAGTTCGTTCAAGCCAATCAGGCTCAGAATGTAGATTTTCAGTGCTTTAAACATACACTCGATGTTGTTGCACTCATCCGGCATATGCTCCTCGCCCTTGCCTTCTGGACATGGGTTTGGTGTGCCGTGGAAGCCGGGACCGAAGGCAACGGCATTTTCAAAGTGTTTTGCATAGGTGCCGCCGCCGATGGTGTACGGTACGCCCTTTTCACCGGTGACATAGTCGTGTGTGCAGCCAGCAGGGTTTTGATTTCTGCGGTGTCTGCCGGTTTGTAAACCGGGAGGTGTTCTTTCTCAGAACTGCCTTTGCACCGTGCTCCGCTACATATTTTTCCATCATGGCAAACAGCTCGTCGCCCTTGAAGGTGACCGGATAACGGATGTCCAGCTTCAGGGAGATGACGTTGTCCTTCATCGAATCCACGCCGTTGACATGGGTGATCTTGCCGGATACTTCATCTTCAACCGCTGCGCCGATGCCTGCACCGTTGCTGTCCTTGAGAACCTCTGCTGCAGCTGCCATTGCCTTCTTTTCCATCTCGGAAAGCTGTGGCAGGGTGGAAATCAGCTCAAACAACAGTTTGGTTGCGTTAATGGAACCTTCCGGTTTTGCTGCATGGGCAGTTTTGCCGGTAGCTGTTACCTTGATGCCACCCTCTACTGCTTCTACATGGTATACCTTGTGGTCATAATTGCCCAAGTCTTCCTCGGTAATACCTTTGAGGGTTGCCGTTGCGCTGGCGCAGACTGCGTTGCTGACGGTGCCGCCGACAACGTCGGTGATGACCTTGCCATCGACTGCCAGTTCAATCACCACGCTGAGTTGACCCTTTTCACCGATGCAAACCGGGAAGCTTGCGTCCGGTGTAAAGGCAAAGGTTGGCTCCTTCTCTGCTGCCAGATAGTGTGGCAGATCGGTCATGCCGGTTTCTTCGCTGCATCCGAATACCATGCGGTAGGTGTAGTTTGGCTGGATACCCAGCTCCTTCATACATTTGAGCGCATACAGACCAATCACTGCCGGACCCTTATCGTCCGAAACGCCGCGTCCGTAGATGTAGCCGTCCTTTTCAATCATATCGTATGGGTCATGGCTCCAACCGTCGCCCTCCGGTACAACGTCCAGATGTGCCAGCAGAGCAATCTCTTTTTCTGCGTTGCCGTATACAGCGGAGCCTGCATAGTAATCATAGTTTTTGGTAGCAAAGCCCATGCCCTCGCAAATCTGCAAAGCTTTGTCGAGAACCTTGCGGCATCCTTCGCCGTATGGGGCCTGTGGATTGTCATTTGCTACACTGACGCTCTTGATGTTGACTAGGGTGGCAACATCCTGCAAAAGATTCTGTCTATTATCTGCAATAAACTGGTCGATTCTGGTTTCCATTTCTTTAGAAATCATCTGTAAAAACCTCCAATGTATCTATTCTTTCCGAAAGTCGGTCAAGACCTCTGCTCCATTATACCACAAATTATGGTTTTTACCATCATATCTTAAAAAAAACCTGCACAAATTCCAGTTGATTTTGTTTAGCATGTATGATATCTTCTTTTTACATTCTAATATAAAGTAAACGCTTTATATTAGAATGTAAAAATTAAAAACAGCAGAGAGCTGTTCTGCCTCTCTGCTGTTTTTATTTTATCGTTTTTTATTCGAGTTCCAGTAACCAACCACTTCGCTGACAGTGCTGACCGTTACAAATGCCTTCGGGTCGTTATTGCGGATATATTCCATCAGCTGTGCGTACTCATTTTTAGCAAGGATGGTGACAATTTCCAGTTTTTTCGCTGTTGTCGTAGCCGCCCTTTGCCTCGTACAGAGTCACGCCGCGGTGCAGGTCGTGCATGATATAATTCGCCAGCTGATCGTGGTGCTGGGAGAGGATGCAGACCCTTTTACGTCTGGAAAATCCGCTGATAAACGAGTCGATGACGATGCCATTGAAGTAGGTACCCAGAAAGCCGATGACCAGGGTTTTGGTGTCGTAAACCAGAATGGAGCTGGCAACGGTGAGAGCGCCCACCACTGCAATGCTCTGACCCAGTTCGATATGGGTATACTTGTTGATAACCTTGCCGATGATGTCCAAGCCGCCCGAGGAAGCGTTGGCGTTGAACATCAGCGCCTGTCCGACACTGATGAGCAGGACACAGCACAGCGCATCCAGGGTCATATCGTTGGTCAATGAAGGGTTGTTTGGGAAGAGCACCTCAAAGATGTACAGAAACACCGGCAGCAGCAGCGAGGTGTAGACGGTTTTTGCCCCGAACTCCTTTCCCACAAACACAAAACCGATGACCAGACAGAAGAGGTTGAGGATGAAGGTCATCACCGAAACCGAAACCGGGATGAAGTGAACCAGCACCATCGCAAGACCGGTGATGCTGCCGAAGATAATGTTGCTTGGCATCATAAAGAAATAGATTGCCAGTGCAGCCAAAAACAATCCCGCTGTGATGACTGCATACTCACGCAGCAGCTTAAAGCGGTCCTGTGCCGGCTGGGTCAGATTGTCGTTTGTCTTGTCCACCGTAAATTCCTCCTTGGGGAGTTGTTCCCCGTTTGTTTTTGCAAATAGATTGAAAACCGATTTCCCTTTGACAGAGCCGAACAGCCGCATCTGTCAAAAAAACCAAAACTTTCCTATTATCAGTTTATCCTTTTCCCTGCCCGATGTCAATGGCAGTGCGGACAGGAATTTTTGTGGCAAATTTTTTGCATCATTTCAACTTGAGTGCGGTGGAAAGCTCGTGGATGACCCGGTCCTTCGCGATGACCAGCAGTTTGTCCCCGCTGAGCACCTGTGTGTTTCCTCGCGGAATAATCAGCTTGTCGCTGCGGAAGATGGCTGCGATGACTGCATCCTCCGGGATGTCAAGCTCAAACAGACGTTTTCCGTCCAGCTCATAGCGCTCGGGGATGAGCAGTTCGCTTAAAGTCGCCTCACCGCGGTTGAGCGAAAGCAGCGACTTGATGCGGGCTGCATCCACCTCTCGTTCAAGCAGACGGGCGATATTATCGGTGCTGGAGATTGGAATATCAACTCCCAATTTTTTCATTACGGCAGCATTCTTTGGATTATTGACCCTTGCCACCGTTTTCGGCACCTTGAAGATTCGCTTTGCCAGCTGACAGGAAATCAGATTGTCCTGGTCCAGACCGGTGACCGCGATGACTGCATCTGCCCGGGAGGCGTTGGCGGTAGTCAGCGCCTCGATGGTGGAGCCGTCTGCATTGACCACAGCGATGTCCAGCTGATTGGCTGCATACTCGCAGGTGCGTTTATTTTTTCAATGATCAGCGGTTGATGCCCATGCTCCAACAATGTCTTGCACAGGTAAAAGCCGACCTTACCTCCGCCGATTACGATTACGTTCATACTCTCTCTTCCTTTCCAACAGCAGCTGCCACTAACGAATATCGGTGCTGACCAGCAGCTTATCGGTGGCGCGGATGGTCCTGAAATGGTTTGGGTCGAGCAGCAGGTCCACTGTCATGCTGATTTCACCGGTCTGGTCCACCAGCGCAATCAGCGATTCCGGCTGCAAACGGCGTGCGGCTTCCTCCACTGTCAGTCCCACCAGCTCGTGCGGCGGCCCCATGGTGGACACCGACATAACTTCGTTGCCGACGGTGATGTGTCTGGTCTGGGTGCGTTTGGTCAGCATCGCATAGACCGACGAAACGGTGATGTTGGTCGGACAGACCGACTGAATATCAAAGCGGGAGAAGATGTCCTCCCGCAGCGGGTCGAAGATACGGGCAACAATGCGAGGAACGTTGAAAATTTCCCTTGCAATCTGGCAGACCATGATGTTGGTGTTATCGTCCTCGGTGACAGCAGCGATGGCGTCACAACCCTCGATGCCTGCCTGCCGCAGAATGTCCGGTCGATGGGCACACCCTGGATGGTGAAACCGGAAAAATCGTCCGAAAGCAGGTCGAAGCTCTCTCTCTTCTGGGCAATGATGGCGACGTCATGCCCAAACTGGCACAGCACATCCGCCAGACGGGAACCGACCTTGCCGCAGCCAATGATTAGAATATTCATATCCTTACCCCTTTCTGAAGGTAAATCTTTATATTTTCTGCAACGCACTCCATTATAACGCATTTCTCCGCAGGAATAAAGGCATCTTTTCAACAAAATTCTTCCAGCCCGGCTTCCTGCCTGATGGGACAAGAAAAATACACAATTTATTTACCATTTTAGTAGTGACAAACGTTTCATTTTATGATATATATGATTATAATCGATAGAATCATAGAAAAGGGTCATCACAACCATCCAAAGGGGGTTTTTTAATGAAAAATTTGCACTGCTTGCCCTGTTGGGCGCTGCCGCAGCCGGAGCCGCCGCTGTGTGTGTAAAAGTCATCAAAGACCGCAAGAGCAATCTGGACGCTGACTACACCGAATGTCCCTGCGAGGGAAAACCCGCCACAGGCTCCTGTTCAAGAGCCTGCGCAAAATCCTGAAGAGAAACCGGTGTCTGAAGAGTTTTATGAAGAAAGTGAATCGGAAGGCTGCGAAGAAGCTTGCTGCACCGAGCAACCCTGCGAAGAATGCAGAGAAGCCTGCGCAGAACAGCCTTGTGAAAGCTGTAAAGAAACCTGCTGCACCGAGCAGCCCTGTGAAAGCTGCGAAGAACAGCCGGTCGAGGATGCTCAAATCGAGGACGAAGCTGACAAAGAAACCATCTAACCCAAAATAAAGAAAAAAGGTGCCGCCGAAACTGGCGGCATTTTTTCTGGACAGAGAACGGTAATACAGAAAGGAAAGGTAACATGATCTGGTATCTCGACCACAGTGCGATTGCTGTGGAAACCAACAACCACCTGCTGCTGTTTGACCTGTTTGGCAAAACGCTCCAACCGCCAAAAGGGATGGGACTGGCACAGGGGTTTGTAAATCCTGATGAGCTGCGGGACAAGGATGTGGTCATCTTTGTTTCCCACGAGCACCCTGACCACTTTGACCCTGCCATCTTCTCCCTGCGCGACCGATTAAAGCGGGTGCGCTTTGTTCTGCCCGAAGAATTTGATGAAATCTATCAGGGGGATTTATTTGCCGCACCCAACCAAACCTACCGCCTGCCGGACATGACAGTGACCACCTTTGAGTCGACCGACATCGGACTGGCGTATCTGGTGGAGGTGGACGACAAGCGCATCTACCACGCCGGAGATTTAAACTGGTGGCATTGGGAGGGCGAAGAGGAGGAATTCAACCTCGATCAGGCAAAGCGTTACCAGCAGCAAATGCAGCTGCTGGCAGATGCACTGGACGGCAATCACCTTGACCTTGCCTGCATCCCGGTGGATCCGCGTTTACACAGCGACTGCCTGCGCGGACTGCTGGCGTTTGACAGCCGGGTGTTTGCAAAAAACATCCTTCCCATCCACTTCTGGGGAGATTTTTCGGTGATGCAGACGCTGCACGACCGCCTTTCACCCGAGCTGTTTTCCCGCATCCTGACGGTGGAGCATCCGGGGAAGGTCTGCGGCAACTTGTAAAAGCGATGGCAGATATGATACTCACATCGGTCTGCCTTTCCCTATTCTGCTTGTAATCACAATCCAAAAGAAAAAGGAGGAGTAGAGAAAATGGAATTGGACAAACAAACAATAAAAAAAATCATCGGGCTGATTAGCTTTGCCATTCTGCTCAGCTGGGGATTAAAAACACAGAATTTATCAAAAGCCTGATTGCTCTTGCACTGGGACTGCTACAGCCCTTCCTGATCGGTGGCGTGATTGCCTTTGTGGTCAACGTTCCGATGCGTGCGTTGGAGAACACCTGCTTTATCAAGCCTTACCAGAAGCGCCTTGCCGCACAGGCAGCTGCCAAGCCGACAGGCAAAGGAGCAGCCAAAGCACTCGACAAAGTTCCGTTCTGGTACCGCGCCAAGCGACCACTCAGCCTGATTTTGAGCCTGCTGCTGGTCCTTGGTGTCATCGGCGTCGGCACACTGATTGTTGTGCCGGAAACGGTCAGCAGCTTTTCTTCCATTGTCAACAACCTGCGCAATTTTCCGCTGATGCTCAACCAATGGGCACAGGAGCTGATGAACTGGATGCCGCAGGCGGCAGTATGGCTGGAGGAGCTGAACCTGAATCTGGATTTGACCTCTATCGACTGGCGGGAGATTATCACCCAGGTGGTCAACTTCCTGCAAAACGGTGCGGGTAATGTACTCAACACCACCTTCACGGTAGCCAGCGGAATCTTCAACGGCATTGTCACCGGTTTTTGGCGATTGTCTTTTCCTTCTACCTGCTGATGAACAAGGAAAAGCTGGGCAGCCAGACAAAACAGCTGCTGTACGCTCTGCTCAAGGAGCCGCACGCCGACTACTTAGTACGGGTCGGTCAGATGACCAATCGCACCTTCTCCAAGTTCCTCTCCGGTCAGTGTGTCGAGGCAGTCATCTTGGCAACCCTGTTCTTTGTCAGCATGAGTATTTTGCGATTCCCGTACGCCATGATTATCAGCACCCTGATTGCCTTCACCGCTCTGATTCCGGTCTTCGGCGCTTTCATCGGCTGTGTCGTCGGCGCCTTCCTCATTCTGCTGGTCGACCCGGTCCGCGCCTTCTGGTTTGTGGTACTGTTCCTCTTCCTTCAGCAGTTTGAGGGCAACATCATCTACCCGCGTGTGGTCGGCAGCTCGGTTGGGCTTCCTTCCATGTGGGTGCTGGTCGCTGTTACCCTCGGCGGCAGCATGATGGGTGTGTTAGGGATGCTGGTCTACATTCCGATGTTCTCGGTGCTCTACCGACTGATTCGGGAGGCGGTCTCCAATCGCCTAGAGACAAAGCAGATCCCCGCTGAAAATTCAGAAGCTAAATTCATATGAAAGAGTACAAAAAAAGCTGCCCTTCGATGTGAAGGACAGCTTTTTGTCTGCACACTTATTTGGTCAGGTTTACTTCCCATTCCTTTTCCAAAAAATTACAGCCCGGTGCCTGACAGCGGCGGCAGAGGACCTTGACCTGCCCGGTGGAGGCATCTTCGGCATCAGAAAAAGCAACCCAGCCTGCCTCATACTCCTGCGGTACTGTGCAGCTGTGGGAGGTTACGCAATCAATGCGGCGACATTCCGTCCGGTTGGGGCAGGTTGGACAATCAGTGCGCTGACAAGCGTTCTGGCAGCTGCCGGAATGGGAATGATGGCGACCATGTTGATGCTGAACAGACTGACCATGATGGGTCCACTGTGCAAGCTGTTCAGAATAACGGTCGGTAAACTCGTCGATGACCTCACAGACCAACTCCTCTGGCAGCTGCGGGTCAGACAGATGCAGATGGATTTTTCTTTCTTGACCATCGGTCTGACAGCGCTGCTGTGCCTGCGCACTTCCAGCAACCGACAAAAGAAGGGTCAAAGAGATTGCTGTTGTTGCCAGCAAAAGACGTTTGCAAAATTTCACTGGTTCTTCTCCTCCTTGTAGGTGGTATTTTGTACTACACCTATACTTCACATTCAGTATAAAAAAAGCGACTTAAAACAAGTCGCTCTAAAAAGTGTTGGCACCGCTCTATTTTCCCGGGCAGTCACCCGCCAAGTATCTTCGACACTGATGAGCTTAACTACTGTGTTCGGAATGGGAACAGGTGGATCCTCATCGCCATTAGCACCAACTATTCTTTTGTAAGGGTTTTCGGACCTCAAAATTGAACAATGAAAACAAGAGAAGAACTTGTGTCAAACACTTGTGGCCTTTCCACTCAGTACCACCGGATCACTAAGCCCGACTTTCGTCTCTGCTCGACTTGTGGGTCTCGCAGTCAAGCTCCCTTCTGCCTTTACACTCTTCGCGCGATTTCCGTCCGCGCTGAGGGAACCTTTGGGCGCCTCCGTTACTTTTTGGGAGGCGACCGCCCCAGTCAAACCGCCTGCCTGAGAGGGTCCGCAGGGTCGTTACTCCTCGCGTTAGAATCTCAGCAACAGAAGGGTGGTATCCCAACATCGGCTCCGCACCGCCCTAGGGCAATGCTTCGGCGCCTCCCACCTATCCTGTGCATCTGTCACCGGGATTCAATCTCAAGTTGCAGTAAAGCTCCATGGGGTCTTTCTGTCCTATCGCGGGTAACCCGCATCTTCACGGGTATTACAATTTCACCGGGCCCCTCGTTGAGACAGTGCCCAAATCATTACGCCTTGCTTCAGTTCGATACTTCGCTTTCGCTCACACCTCTCCTTAACCTTCCGGCACCGGGCAGGCGTCAGCACCTATACTTCAGCTTTCGCTTTCGCAGGCACCTGTGTTTTTGGTAAACAGTTGCTTGGGCCCTTTTTTTTCTGCCGCCCCTTTTAGCTCTGAGCGTTTCTGCTCTTCACTGACAGGGGGCCATCCTTCTCCCTAGGTTACGGATGCAATTTGCCGAGTTCCTTAACGAGGGTTTTCCCGCGCACCTTAGATTCTCTCCCCGCCTACCTGTGTCGGTTTACGGTACGGGCGGATCTTGTCTCGCTAGAAGTTTTTCTTGGCAGTGGGATCCATGAGTTCGTCAAAGTTTCCTTTAACTCCCCTTCATGTCTCTGCTTTCAGCCGCAGGGGTTTTCCTCTGCTGCAACATACGCACTTGGACGCGCTCTTCCAGCCGCGCGATCATGTGCCCTCCTGCGTCGCTCCTTCGCTCAATCGACTTGATCCGGTACAGGAATTTCAACCTGTTGTCCATCGCCTACGCTTTCCGCCTCGGCTTAGGTCCCGACTTACCCTGAGTCGACGATCGTTGCTCAGGAACCCTCGGGCTTTCGGTGGAAAGGATTCTCACCTTCTTTTCGATACTCATACCGGCATTCTCACTTCTTATTCGTCCACATGTCCTTCCGGTCATGCTTCTTCCTTATAAGAACGCTCCCCTACCCATGATATTGCTATCATGCCATAGCTTCGGTTCCGTGCTTGAGCCCCTGACATTTTCGGCGCAGCGTCTCGACCAGTGAGCTATTACGCACTCTTTAAATGGTGGCTGCTTCTGAGCCAACATCCTGGTTGTTTATGAAATGCCACATCCTTTGCCACTTAGCACGGCATTAGGGACCTTAGCTGATGGTCTGGGCTGTTTCCCTTTGACTGCGGCCCTTATTAGTCGCAGTCTGACTCCCAGGTATGATTGCAGCCATTCGGAGTTTGACTGGGTTTGGTAACCGGGTAGGTCCTCTCCTGATCAGTGCTCTACTGCCTGCAATCTTTTTCCCTGAGGCTAGCCCTAAAGCTATTTCTGGGAGAACCAGCTATCTCCACGTTCGATTGAATTTCACCCCTACCCACACCTCATCCTAACCCTTTTCAACGGATATAGGTTCGGTCCTCCACACATTTTTACCTGTGTTTCAACCTGACATGGGTAGATCACTGTGGTTTCGGGTCTACGCTTCCTGACTTGCGCCCTCTTAAGACTCGCTTTCGCTTCGGCTCCGCATTTCCTGCTTAACCTTGCCAGGCTTCGTAACTCGCCGGTTCATTCTTCAATAGGCACGCCGTCGACCTTATTATTGGTACTATGCGCTATCGGTCGATATCTGTGTTTTGCCTTGAGGGTGGTCCCCT